>ERZ808252.229-NODE-229-length-59114-cov-7.552414_pt1 | contig 59114 bp, 84 predicted proteins | sample MGYA00521242_ERZ808252 | MGnify/ENA primary metagenome ERZ808252 (study PRJEB31516, sample SAMN03275581) | gut metagenome | biome: mammalia-associated habitat; material: feces | host: Papio cynocephalus | place: Kenya | collected 2012-08-07 ... | reverse complement strand
GACTACCGCCCAGTATGCCGCTATCAAGGCTGGCACATTCGAGGATTTGTACATCGGTGACTACTGGACTATCGGCGGTGTCAACTACCGCATTGCGGCGTTTGACTACTACCTCAACAGTGGTGATACGAGCTGTACGACCCACCATGTTGTCATTGTGCCGGACACTTGCCTGTACAACGCACAAATGCACAACACCAGCTCCGGCGACTATGAATCCGGCTCTACGGCGAATACCACGGCTGGCGGTTATGTCGGTTCGGATATGTACACCACGAACCTCGAGACTGCGAAGACCACCATCAAGAACGCTTTCAGCGGTCATGTTCTGAAACACAGAATCTATCTGACGAACGCTGTTGCGAACGGTCGTGCTTCCGGCGGTGCATGGTGTGATTCCGAAGTTGACCTTATGTGTGAGCAGATGGTCTACGGTAGCGGTATTTTCTCTCCTGTATCTGACGGTAGCAATGTTCCGGCTAACTACCGTGTGGAGAAATCCCAGTTGCCGTTGTTCCAGCACGAGCCGAGCCGTATTTGCAACCGTAATACATGGTGGTTGAGGGACGTTATTACCGCTTCCGTTTTCGCCTTTGTCACCTACGACGGCCTTGCGCGCTGCAGCGACGCTTCCAATGCTCGTGGCGTTCGCCCGGCTTTCTGTATATCTTAAATCTGCGCCCCCTTGTGGGGCGCACAAGGAGGTTTATTAACAAGTGTCTGTATTGAAATCGAAACGAAAAGCGTCACAGTTTGAGGTATTCCATCACCTCACCAAAATGCGGAAGGAAGTCACGGATTTACTGCTCCGAGATTTCGGGTACGACCTCGACAAAGCCGTAAGCAAGGTTGAAAAGACCTTCGGCGGCAGACCGTATGAGGAGCTTTCACCCGATGAAAAAGTCCGATATGAAAAGCTCATGGAAAAGAACATTGCGTTTGCAGAATGGTTCATCGCAGACGAGCGAAAAGTCGTTGTTGATTGTCTGCGTACTATCACCGAGGAGGTATATGTTGCGAACAGCATTTACCCAACCTATCGGGAAGAACTGGTCGAACGCAGAGTTCACCAAGACCGAGCTGTCGGACAGTGTTATAGGCTCACACAGGAGTTGCAGTATGCTATCGAGACCCTTCCTGTTGACGTAAACAAGTACCTTCGTTTCGCTGAAATGATACAGACCGAGATAAACCTTATCAAAGGTTGGAGGAAGTCTGACAACAAATTCAAGTCGGCACTCCAAGAGGGCAATCTCTGATTCCGCTTCCAATTTCGCCAATGTCAACAACAACGGCAATGCGAACTACAACAACGCTTCCAATGCTAATGGCGTTCGCCCGGATTTCGATTCTGTGATTGAGTAGCCTATCGAGCGTTTCACAGACAGAGAAAGGAGAGATTGTCCTTCCGTATGGTAAATACTAAACACGACACCTCCTCTTACGAGAGCAGAGGTTATCAGCGTGAGATATTTGATGGCAACGTACTTCACGAAGCCTACTTAAAAGCCAAGAAAGGTAGTGACTGGAAACCACAAGTACAGAGGTTTGAAACAACCTATCTGTTGGAGTTATCAAAAATGCAACGAGACCTTGAGAACATGGAATACGAGTTCTTACCGACCACCAATTTCACATTGCATGAACGAGGAAAGCTCCGGCGTATCACCGGGGAACAGGTTCAAGACAGAATCGTAAAACACGCTCTCTGTGACGAGGTTCTGAATCCTCTGATTGAGCCACACCTCATTTATGACAATGGTGCGAGCATTGTTGGTAAAGGTATAGATTTCACACGAAAAAGGTTGCTGACCCACCTTCGCAAATATTACGCTCAACACGGCAGTAACGAGGATTACATTCTTCTGATTGATTTCTCGAAATACTACGACAATATCAGACATGATGTGTTGATGGAGCTGTTCGAGAAGTATGTCGATGATGAACACGCCCTGTGGCTGTTGAGAAAGACCATCGAGCGGTCGAAGGTTGATGTTTCCTATATGAGCGATGAAGAATACGAACACTGTCTTGACAGATTGTTTGATTCTCTCCTCTATCAGTACATGAACCCGAAGCTGTTCACAGGCGAAAAGTTCATGGGAAAGCACCTCAATATCGGAGACCAAGTGGCGCAGACCGCCGGAATCTCTTACCGCATGAGAATTGATAATTATGTCAAAATCGTGCGGAGTGTGAAATTTTATGCTGGCTACATGGACGATAGCTACGCTATCAATGAGAGCAAGGAGTTCTTGCAGGAGCTTCTTGAGGACATTATCGAGATAGCGAAGGAACTCGGAATCACGGTGAATACCCGGAAGACGAGAATCTGCAAGCTCTCCGAACATTGGCGATTCCTTCAAGTCCAGTATTCTCTTACGGACACCGGGAGGGTGATTCAGAAAATCAACCCGAAGCGGCTTACTGCTATGAGACGGAAAATGAAGAAAATCGCTCCGAAACTGACAGAAAAGGAGTTTACAGACTTCTATAAAAGCTGGTTCAAGAACCATTACAAGCTGATGAGTAAGCAACAGCGAAGTAACATGGATACACTATTCAACCAATTAAAGGAGGTAACGAAATGTACACTATCACCCTCGCCAATGGCAAAAAGCTGACCGGACTGGAAATGAACGGCACGAACTATGTCAGCAAGGAAAAGGTGGACGAGAGTATCTTCAAAGACAACCTCTCCACTATGAAGGTCTCCGATGGCGAGACCGAGACCACTTACACCGATATGGTCTTCATTCAGCAGATGGAATGGGTGGACGGCACTTTCTACCTTGCGTTCCGTGAGAAGACCAAGGAGGAGAAGTTGGTAGCCGCTATCACTGCAAACACCAACAGTGTGACCGATGTACAGGTCGCACTTGCGGAAGTCTACGAAATGATTTTGGGAGGTAACTAAGCATGGCTAAGATTTATGTCGCACTGATTCGCAAAGGTCTCAAGACCATTGATGATGTACCCGAACAGCTCCGTGAGGAAGTCAAGAAGCTGTTGGAGGAATAATCATGCTGTGGCGGTTTCTGCTATGGCTCAACAGGAAGGAGGTGGACAATATGGCAGTTATCTATGTGGCTCTCATTGTCAAGGGTAAGCGTACTTACGCAAGCGTTCCGGCTGTTCTCAAGGAACAGGTGAAGGAAATGCTCATTGACCTTGAGCTGGAAGACCTTATCACGGAATAAGGTCACATGGGAGGGTCGATACCCTCGGCTCTCCCTTTATTCTAAACAAGGAGGACAAACAATGTGAGCATTGAGTTCAATCAGATTCTCACCATTGTCTCCGTTGTTGCCGCCGTGTACTTTGCGTTCAAGAGTAACAGTCGAGCCAACAATGACGAGGTGAGTAAAAAAGCACAGGTTAACGCAGTTCTGTCCCAGAAGCTGGATTCCATCAGTGATGACACGAAAGAGATCCGGAAGGAAATTACAGATGTTAAGGTCAAGGTGAACGACCTGTCCGAGCGTGTTGTGATTGTGGAGCAGTCCACGAAATCCGCACACCACAGGCTTGACCGCTACGGAGACGAGGAATACCAGCACAGTAAACCCCGAAAACGATGGTTGTGGTGAAAGGAGTGATACCCGATGAACCAGTCAGAATTTATCAGTACCGTTGCGGCGTATATCAAGAAATACGCCCCGGAGTACGGTATCGAGGTCGTGTCACCCATCATCGCACAGGCGGTGTTAGAGAGTGGCTACGGCACTTCCGAGCTGGCGGTGAACGCTCATAACTACTTTGGTCTGAAATACCGGGAGGGTCGCTGTAAGACCTGTATTGGTATCTATCACATGGTAGGCAGTGAGCAGAACGCCGATGGCAGTTACACCAGCTCCGCTATGCAGTGGTGCGAGTTCAAGGATATGGAAAACGGAGTTATCGGCTACTTCGATTTCATCAACATTTCCAATTACAAAAATCTCAAGGGTGTCACCGACCCACGGCAGTACCTTGAGAATATCAAAGCCGATGGTTATGCTACGTCTCTCAAGTATGTGGACAATCTCATGCGTGTTATCGAGACATGGCATTTGACCGAGTACGATAAGAAGGAGGAAACCAAAATGAGCAACAGTCCTTTGGTGGTCTACACCAAGCTCTCCCCGAACCATTCCGGGCAGAGAACCCATTCCATTGACCGTATCACGCCGCACTGTGTAGTCGGTCAGCTCTCCGCAGAGAGTATCTGTGGCTGTTTTATCAGCACCTCTCGACAGGCGAGTTGCAACTACGGTATCGGCACTGACGGTCGTATTTCCATGAGCGTTGAGGAGAAAAACCGTTCGTGGTGTTCTTCCAGTCGTGAGAACGACCAGCGAGCAGTCACCATCGAGTGTGCGTCTGACAAGACCGCTCCGTATGCGTTCAATGACGCTGTGTATGCGTCCCTCGTAAACCTGTGCGTTGATATTTGTCAGCGTAACGGCAAGAGCAAGCTCCTGTGGCTGGGCGATAAGGCTAAGACCCTTGCCTATGAACCGAAGTCCGATGAAATGGTACTGACGGTACATAGATGGTTCGCCAATAAGTCTTGCCCGGGAGACTGGCTGTACAACCGTCTCGGCAACCTCGCCGCAGAGGTCACTAAGCGGCTCACAGGCGGCTCTACGGACACCGGCAAGGTAGATGTACCCTCTGACAGTAAAACCCTGTACAGGGTGCAGACAGGGGCGTTCTCGAAGCGTTCCAACGCTGACGCATGGGCGGCAAAGCTCAAGGCGGCTGGTTATGATACCTACATCGTGCAGATGGACAATCTGTACAAGGTACAGGTCGGTGCTTACAGTCAGAAGTCCAATGCCGAGAACATGATGGCGAAGCTGAAAGCCGATGGCTATGACGCTTTCATCACTACCAAGTCCGGCACTTCCGCTGGTACGGCGAAGAAATCTGCGGCTGAAATCGCCAAGGAAATCTTCAACGGTACTTGCTCTGATTCTCGCTGGTCTTCGTGGGGCAACGGCACTGACCGTGTAAACCGACTGAAACAGGCTGGTTATGACCCGAGCGAAGTGCAGTCCGAGGTCAATAAGCTGTTTTAACCCAAGTAGTTAAAGTAGTTAAAAATCGGTTTTTGCGTAAACTTTTTATAGATACGCGCGTATATAGAGGAAGTTATACGAAAAAAGCCAAGAACAGCTACTTTAACTACTTCAAACATCAAATTTAAGGAGGAAATCAATATGATTAACTGGAAAGTGCGTATCAAAAACAAGAGCTTTTGGATTGCTCTGATTCCGGCGGTGCTGTTGCTGGTACAGGTGGTTGCCGCAGTCTTCGGCTACACCCTCGATATGGGTGAGCTGGGTGACAAACTGCTTGCAGTGGTGAACGCCCTGTTCGCAGTCCTCACGATTCTCGGTATCGTGACTGACCCGACCACTGCTGGCATTGGCGATTCCAAACAGGCTCTTACCTACGAAACGCCGAAAAAAGAGGACGCAGATTAACCTACGTCCTCTACTATGAAAACAAATCCGAAACAGTGCTTAACGAAAAAGAATGAGTTCGGATTTGCACTATTTGGTGGAGCTGTGCGCTCAATATCCGAACTCGAGATAGTGAGCGTATTATTCCCCGAAATGTTGAAAGTCAGTACGAGCTTTCTACCTTTGTCCCCATCGTCATACACATAGACCGAGTTTACCAGCGTGTCGATAATGCGCCGCTGATACTCAACGTCCTCTATATCACCCCTCTTGAACGATTCGAGCCAATACATGATTCGCTCCTTCGTCAAGAGGGGCTTTTTCATTTCCTCTCGGGCAATCTGCCCTTCGAGGTCTCTGCGTTCTTCTTCCAGCTCCTCAAGTCGTTCCTTCGTTGTTGGTGTAATAATACCTTGCTCAATCGCAGACATTAGATTCTTTATTCTCTTATTTGTTTCCTTCAATCGTTCCTGTAAACCTATGAGAACGGAAGTGTCTTGAAGCTCTTTCTCAATCAGCTCCATAGCTCGGGTGGATATTTTGTCAATGTTTTCATCGGTAAGTACCTGTTGTACCGTGAACTCAACGACAGTCCGCTCGAGCCATTCTTTTTTCTCGACCTTTTTTTCGCAGTTGTGCTTCCTCTTACGATTCACGCACTTATAGTAATGGTGAACCTTCCCGGTCTTTGAAGTGCCGCTCTCACCCACCATAGGCTCGCCGCAGTGACCGCAGAAGACCTTCGTAGTGAGTAGGTAGTCTTCAATAGCTTTGGCTTTTGCCCGGGCTGTGTAGTTGTGCCGGAAGGTTGCCTGTACCTTATCAAACAAAGTCTTGTCGATGATAGGTGGTACTGCGTCCTCTAAGACTACATCATCGTATCGGTACACTCCGATGTATTTATCATTCCGCAGAATCCGGGACAGGCTGTTCTTATTAAAAGCATTTCCTCGGGAGGTCTTAAACCCATGCTCATTCAACCAGTTCACAATCTGCGTTTTAGACTTACCCTCTGCGTACATCGTGAAGATGGTTCTGACGGCTTTTGCACCCACTGGGTCAATCTCATACTGGCGGTCGTTTCCTATCTTATACCCAAGCACAGGGCTTCCCATGGCGATACCGTGGAGAGCGTTTTCTTTCAAACCTCTCTTGATACTCCGGGCAAGGTTCTCGCTGTAATACTCTGCATAACCCTCGAGGACGGATTCAAGAATGATTCCTTCCGGGGTGTCCGGCATTGGCTGTTTGGCGTAGAAAATCCTCACACCATTACGTTTGAGCTTTGCTTTGTAGATGGCGCTGTCGTACCTGTTCCGGGCGAAGCGGTCGAGGGTGTACATAATCACAGCGTCAAAATGCCCCTTCTCGCTGTCCTTGATAAGCCGCTGGAAGCTCGGTCTGTTGTCTGTCTTGCCGGAGATAGCCCGGTCAATATATTCGTCTACGACAATGAAGTCGTTCTTGAGGGCAAACTCGTGACATTCACGAAGCTGTCCCTCGATTGATTCTTCTCGTTGATTATGGCTCGAGTAACGAGCATATATTACCGCCTTGATAGTCTCACCTCCAATATCTTCTTTCTATATATCAAAGCGAAGGGAATGACCTTATCACACCGCCGCAGTTGTTCCCTTATCCCCCTCAAGCTCCTCACGGTTCTCAAATTCATAAGCCATAGACATGAACTCATGCTTTGCTCGCCGGGACAGTCCCCGGTAGATACGAAGAATGTCTTCCTCGTCTTCGTTGGCTGGTTTGGTCTCGGGTGTGTCTTCCTCGTCTGCGAAGAAGTCCATGACGGAACACCCAAGCAGTCTTGCCATTTCCAGCATTTCGGATTCCTTCGGCAACGAACCTTTGGTGTTGATGGCGGTTGCGAAAGAACTTGAACCCTTAACAGCTTTGACAATGGCGGTCAGATTCGTGCCTTTTTCAGCACAGATACGATTGATATTCTCTGCGAATGTCATAGCGATTCCTCCTCTGCAAAAATTAATTCGTAAAACCCGAATTTTCCTCTTGACAATTCGCATAATAAGAATTAGAATAAGAACATGAAGTTCGGAAAACACGAATTGACAATAAGAAACCGACCTCTCGAAAATGGCAGTTTTCGGGAAGTTATAGTTATTGATGGTCTTATAAGAATAATAACAATAATTCGGCTAATTGTCAATGGTAATTCTGATTTCAAGAATTTATATCGTAAAGGAGGTAAGAGATTCGTGGACATTAAAGAGAGAATGGCAAATGTGGGAATGACACAGGTAGATATGATACTGGAATTGCAGAAGCGAGGTTATGCAGTTCAGCCGCCTATGATGTCAAGTATTCTCCGAGGGGTTTATACCTACCCAAAGGCAAAGCAGATTCTCGCTGTTTGCGAGGAAATTCTCAAGGAACGTGAGAATGAATGAGCCTGTCGGAAGTACAGGTAAATGACCTCGCAAGACCCTTAGTGGGTATCATCACAAAGTTTTACGCAGACCCTAAGAATGAGGAGGATTTTCAGAAATGGCTACGCAATGTAGAGGAACGAAAACAAAAAGAATCAACAGACACAAGCTCGCTGTGATTCAAGCATATATCATCATCGGTACGCTGGTACTGATTGGCTTTATCGGTGGTCTTGTCGTAGGACGAGCTACCGCTCCGAAGAAACAAGTTACCGTAACGGAGACGGTTGAAGTTCCTTCCTACGAAGCCGATTCCCTCCCGGTTGCCGAAGAAGTTACATACTTCGATGTACCACTTTCACACAGCTTGCAGAGATACATTTACGAGGTGTGTGCGGACGAAAATGTTCCAGTGTCACTCGTTATCGCAATGATAGACCAAGAGAGCAAGTTCAACCCGGAAGTGGTTAGTAAGACCGGGGATTACGGTCTCATGCAGATTAACACCATCAATCACGAATGGCTGGCAGAGGAATACAGAACGGCAGATATGCTTGACCCTTATCAGAATGTCTTCTGTGGAATCAAGGTCATTGGTTCATACATTCAGAACTACAATGACTACGGTTTGGCTCTGATGGCATACAACATGGGTGATTACGGTGCAAAGAAAGCATGGGAAAACGGTATCAAATCCACCTCATACAGTGAGAGTATTCTCGCTCTCATGCAACAGTATGAACAGGAGGTGAAGGAAAATGCCCGAAGTGCTGGCAATGAAGGATAACCACCCGGAGACAGTCTTCTCCCCGAGAGATTTCGAGGAGCTGATTGATAAGCACATGGGTTGGGATTGTGCGAAGTATTACTACAATCAGATTGAACAGCTTTCCTCCTATATTCGGGAGCTGGACGGTTATGTCGATGATTCAGCCGTTCATTCCGACACGGAGGAGGTGCTGAAATGTAATGGCTACTAACCGAAAAATCGGTAACACCTTTGAAACCGAATTTTGCGAACTGCTGTTCCAGCGTGGCTTTTGGTGTCACAACATGGCGCAGAACGCCGCCGGACAACCAGCAGATGTTATCGCAGTAAAGAACAAAACAGCGTATCTCATTGACTGCAAGGTGTGTTCTCACAACCGATTCCCACTCTCACGAGTGGAGGAAAATCAGCATTTTGCTATGGAGACATGGAAAGCCTGTGGAAATGGCGAGGGCTGGTTCGCACTCAAGGTTGAGGACGAAATCATTATGATTCCACACTTTTCAATGGTAGCTCTCTCCTATGAGAAGTCAGCTCTGAATTTGACAGACATTCGAGAGTATGGAACGCCGCTGGAAAGGTGGTTGAAGAAATGCTGATTGAAGTCTCAAACACGCTGACGGTCGAAAACCCTACCCCGGAAATGGTGATGTGGTGTAAGAGAAATCTCACCATACCAAACCCGGAGTATGCGAAGAAATCTCGCATGAACCTATGGCTCGGCAACACGCCGAAAGTCCTGTCACTCTATGAGACCCGAGGAACAACGCTGGTGCTTCCGTTTGGAACACTCCGGCTACTACCGAAGGACATATCCGATAAGGCACTGTTCTTGAGCGAATTTACCGCCCCTGTGGAGGTAGATTACAACGCCGATGTTCCACTCTATGACTACCAAGAAACCGCCGTACAAGCGATGGTAGCCGCCCAGTATGGAATATTACAGAGTGCCGCCGGAAGCGGTAAAACGCAGATGGGAATTGCCCTCGCCGCAAGGCTGGGACGGCGTACATTATGGCTCTGCCACACACTCGACCTTATCAAGCAGAGTAAGGAACGAGCCAAGCTCTATATGAGCGAAGACCTTATGGGTACTATCACGGAAGGAAAAGTCAATCTCGGTGAGGGAATCACCTTCGCCACGATTCAGACCATGTGCAAGCTCGACCTCGCACAGTACCGGGACTACTGGGATTGCATTATCACAGACGAGGTACACCGGGTCAGCGGCAGTCCTACCGCCGTGACACAGTATCAAAAAGTGCTGAACAGTTTATCGGCACGACACAAATATGGTCTGTCAGCAACGGTACACAGGTCAGACGGAATGATTCGAGCTACCTACGCCCTCGTTGGTGAGGTTGCTTATAAAGTCCCGGACGAAGCTGTGGCTGACAAGATTATGAAGGTGGGTATTTACCCTGTGGGTACAGGAGTGCAGATAAGCCGAGAAGCCCTTAACACGGACGGAACGCTGAACTACACCAAGCTCATTACCTACCTCACCGAAAATGCCGCCCGGAATCAGCTCATTGCGGATTCCATCGAGCAGAGACCTTCTCTGATTCTGTCGGACAGGCTGAATCACCTCGAGACGCTGATAAGTCTTCTCCCGGCTGATATGCAGAAGGACGCTGTGATGATAAGCGGCAAAATGACTACCAAAAAGGGCAAGGCTGAACGAGAACAGGCTCTTGAGGATATGAGGAGCGGCAAGAAGAAATACCTCTTTGCTACCTACTCACTCTGTAAAGAAGGGCTGGATATACCAAGGCTGGAAAGGCTTTACATGGCAAGTCCAGTCAAAGATTACACAGTCGTTGTTCAGTCCATAGGCAGAATTGCTCGTACTTTTGAAGGAAAAGCAGAACCTATTTGCTATGACTTCGTGGACGATATTGCATATCTCGTCAAGTCTTACAAAAAGAGGTGGTCGCATTATAAGAAAGTGGGGTGTTACTTATGTCAAAATCACACGGAATGAGCCACACCCGGTTACACAACATTTGGTTGACAATGAGACAGCGTTGCCAAAATCCTAACTGCTCCACTTATCACAAATACGGTGCAAAAGGAATATCTGTTTGTTCAGAATGGGAAAAATTTGAAAACTTCCGAGACTGGGCAATCAGTAATGGCTATGCAGACACTCTCACCCTCGACCGAATAGATTTCACAGGTGATTACGAACCTTGTAATTGTAGATGGGCTACGCAGAAAGAACAGCAAAATAATCGAAGCAACAATGTAACGCTCACCTATCAAGGTCAAACAAAAAGTATTTATGAGTGGAGCGAAATAACAGGTATTCCACCAAGAGTGCTTTATGACCGTAAATACAGAGGTTGGAATGTAGACCGTATTTTCTCGCAAAAAGTACGAGGAAGGAGGACTGCATGAGAATAGTTACCTATGATGTTGAGTGCTTTGAGTATGACTGGTTGGTCGTATTCAAAGATAAAGAATCCGGGATATACACCTGTATTTGGAACGACAGTGAAGCTCTGAAAGCCTGTTTGGACGATGATACCATCTACATCGGTTTTAATAGCAAACATTATGATTCTTACATTATTAAAGCTATTGTAGCTGGTTTGTCAAACCAAGAGGTAAAACAGGTCAACGATTACATCATCGCCGGAGGACAAGGCTGGCAGTGTCCGCTTCTCGATGGTATCTACTTCCGTTTCGGCAATGTGGATATTCGAGACGATACGCAACAGGGTCTATCCCTTAAAGCTATCGAAGGACACCTCGGTATGTCGGTTAAAGAATCCAGCGTACCGTTTGACATTGACCGTCCTCTTACCCCGGAGGAAAGAGCCGAGACGGAGTTCTATTGTAAACATGATGTTGATACCGCCGAGAGACTGATTGACATTCGTAAGGACTACTTGAAGAACAAAATCAACCTCGGTCGGCTGGCTGGTCTTGATGAAGTCAAGGCAATGGGTATGACGAACGCTAAACTGACTGCGGCAATGCTGAAAGCAACCAAGAAACCGCACGATGATGAACGCAAGTATGTCTACCCGGACAATCTGCGGAAAGAGTACATACCGCCGGAGGTCTTCGCTTTCTTCGATAGAATGTATGACCTCTCCATTTCAGACAGCGAGCTTTTCAAAGGAAAGTTCAATCTGACTATTGGTGAGTGTCCTGTGACACTCGGGTACGGCGGTATTCACGGCGCAATCCCGAACTTCTTTTGGGAGGAAACCGAGGATAGAGGAATTTGGAATGAGGACGTTGGAAGCTATTACCCACACCTCTGTACCATAAACGGCTACACAAGCCGGAACATTCCGTCTCCGCAGATTTATGAAGACATTCTCGACCGCCGTATGAAAGCGAAAGCCGCTGGCGATAAGCACACGGCGAACGCTCTGAAACTGGTTTGTAACACCACCTACGGTTGCTTGCTGAATCAGTACAACGACCTTTATGACCCTCTCATGGGTCGCTCGGTCTGCATTTCCGGGCAGTTATACTTACTGGAACTTGCAGAACACTGTTACCAAGAGATTGAAGGACTGCGAATTGTCCAGCTCAATACGGACGGTATCATGGTCGAGTGCGACAAGAAGGACTACGACACACTGACCGCTATCTGTGCTGAATGGCAGTCTCGTACAGGCTTTGACCTCGAGGAAGATACCGTTATCAAGATAGCGCAGAAAGACGTAAACAACTACGTTGAGGTTCAGCCCGGAGGTAAGGCGAAAGCCAAGGGCGGCTATCTCGTGAAGGGTATCGCTCCGGCTGGTGCGTTCAATATCAATAACTCCTGTGTGATTGTGGCTACCGCCCTCAAGGAGTTCTTTGTAAACGGAACACCTGTCGAAGACACCATCAATGCTTGCGATGATATATTCCAGTTTCAGATTATCGCTAAAGCCGGGGCTAAGTACCGGGAAGCCTATCATGTGGTGGACGGCGTAAAGCAGTCCGTTCAGAAGGTAAACCGAGTGTACGCCACAGCGGACGAGAGATACGGAAAAATCTTCAAGGTGAAAGCCGAGGACGATTCCGAAGCTAAGATAGATTCTCTCCCGGAACATTGTATCATCGACAACGACAATGAGCTTTCCATTGACGAGGTAGACCGTAGTTTCTACATCGCTATGGCGAAAAAGCGAGTTGACGATTTTAAGGGTACCAAACCCGAAAAAACTAAAAAGCCAAGGAGGACAAAGAAAATGGCAACTACTACCAAGACCGCAAATGTGTATCAGAAGCTCCTTACTGCAAGGGCGAAGTTCCTTGAAGCGAATGTGGAGAAGACAGGTAAGAATATGCACCTGTCCTTCAAATACTTTGAGCTTGAGGACATTGTACCGACCGCTATCCGTATTTTCAATGAGGTTGGTCTTATCCCTGTGGTGAACTTCACCTCTGATACCGCAACCATGAACATCATTAACACCGACAACCCGGAGGAATCCGTACCGTTCGTTGCTCCGTTCAATCAGATTGCTCCTATCGTGAGCAACGCTGGCAAACAGGCTACGAACGAAATGCAAGCTCTCGGTTCTTCCATCACCTATATGCGCCGCTACCTGTATATGATTGCGCTGGATATTTGCGAGAGTGATTCCATTGACGCAAATCTCGGCAAGGGTGACAACGCTTCCGCTCCGGCGGCAGAGAAGAAAGCCCCGGCTACTCCCGAGCAGAGACAGGAAGTGAAGGAAAATCTGACTGCTCCGGCAGATAACGCTTCCGCTTTGCAGATTAAGGGTCTGAAAGCTGTTCTCAAGAAGCTCAAGGACGCTGACCCGAGCAAGGAGGAAATGATTGCGAACATCGCAGTACAGACCAACGGTTTCACCGTGATTTCCAAGTCTGATTGCGAAACGCTGATTCAGAAGATTACCGCAATGCTGGAAGGAGGACAGAAATAATGACATTTGGAGAAGCTATCAATAAGGTAAAAGAAGGAGCTAAGATTGCTCGTAAAGGCTGGAATGGTAAAAACCAGTATGTCGAACTTGCCACTCGTATCTCATATATGAATGTTCAAGGAGAAGTTGTTAATTGCGAGCATGAAGCTATCGGTAATAATGCACTCGCATTTGTAGGCACAAGCGGTGTACAGATTGGTTGGCTTGCTTCACAGGCAGATATGCTTGCAAACGACTGGGAGGTGCGATAATGGCAGACATTAAGTGGCTCGAGGGCAATCGTATTCAGATTGCCCCTCCAAAGAAGACCAAGAAAATCACTGGTACTCGCTTCGCTACTATCCTCGGTCTGAATCCGTGGAGTACCGCATTTGAAATGTGGTGTGCGATTACCAAGACCTATGAAAAGCCCTTCGAGGACACTATCTACACGGTCGCTGGTAAGACCATCGAGCCGAAACAGGCTCGCTACATGGAACAGTCCTACGGCATGGACATTATCCGTCCTTCCGATGTGTGGGGTGAGGACTACTTCAACAAGACATGGGGTGACTTCTTCCCGGAGAGCAAGCACCTCGGCGGTATGTGGGACTATCTGATGAAGGGTGAAGACGGTAAGACCGTTGAAGCTGTTCTCGAAATGAAGACCACCAAACGTGCGGAGGACTGGCAGAACGATGTTCCCGAGTATTACGCATTACAGGCGGCATTGTACGCTTACCTGTACGGCGTGGACGATGTTATTATGGTCGCTTCCTTCCTTGAGGAGAAGGACTATAAAGACCCGGCGGCATATCAGCCGAACGCAACCAACACCATTACCGTTGAGTTCAAGGTCTCCGAGCGTTACCCGGACTTCGCAGACAAGGTAGCCGCTGTTGAACAGTGGTGGGCTGATTATGTCGATACTGGTATCTCACCGGAGTATGACGAGAAGAAGGACGCTGAAATCCTTGCGGCACTCCGCACCAACACCCTGTCTCCCGAGACAGACATTGAAGCTCTGATTGCCGAAGCCGAAGGTCTTAAGAAGGAGCTGGACGAGATTTCTGCTTCCACCGCAGACAAGGAGAAGCGTCTCAAGACCATCAACGACATTATCAAGGAACACGCCCTGTCGCAGTTCCGAGACGGTGATAAGAAGGTCGAGGTCAAGGGTTCTACCTACACATGGACTATCTCTCGTTCCGAGACCACCAGCGTTGATAAAGACGCTCTGAAAGCTGACGGCTTGCTGGATAAGTACAGCAAAAAATCTGAAACCTACCGCATGACGGTAAAGTAATTTAAGGAGGACAAATAAAATGGCAAGAATCCCTATGACAAGCGGTTTTGTAATTATCCCGGAGGGGGAGTACGTTTTCCGCATTTATGACGCAACCTATGACGAGGACTTCGGGCGTATCGAAGTCAAGCTGGTAAACGCACAGGGCGCAACCCACACCGAGCGTTTCTCCATCAAGGACAAGAATGACGAGTACAACGAAAAGGCTCTGAACGCTTTCTCTTACTTCGCCAAGACTGCGATGGGCGATTACGCACTGGAAGATGTTGACCCGGAGGAGCTTATCGACCACTACATTCGTGCCGAGGTGGTACATACCAAAGTACCGAGCAACAAAGACCCGAACAAGGAAGTCACTTTCGCAAACCTCGGTGACAAGTCTCCGGCAGATGGTTTCGATACCGAGCCTGTCGCTCGTGCGCTCACTATCGGTCGTGGCGGTAACAACGCCGCTCCGAAAGCCGCACCCAAGGCACAGACCGCTTCTGCTCCGGCTAAGACTGGACTGGATATTGACGCACTGTTGGGTTAAGCAATCAGCCGGGAGGGGTTATCCCTCTCCCGGATTTTTAATAGGAGGTGTCGTATGGCAGATAATGTGAACAATCCGGCACATTACAATACCGGGAAATTCGAGTGCATTGATGTGATGAAGGAAACCCAAGGCGTTGAAGCTACGAAGGACTTCTGTGTGTGCAATGCTCTCAAGTACATCTACCGACACAGGAATAAGAACGGTGTCGAAGACATTAAGAAAGCTGATTGGTACTTGAAGAAGTACATCGAATTGGCAGAAGCACAGGAGGAAAAAGCATGACTATCAATGAGTATCAGACCGAAGCTCTCCGCACTGCGGCTGGCATGAACCACCCGAACAATGACGAGATTATTCTCAACGGTGTTATGGGTCTCTGTGGTGAATCCGGCGAGTGTGTGGACATGGTTAAGAAGTACCGCTTCCAAGGTCACGAGCTGGATAAAGCCCACCTTGCAAAAGAGCTGGGCGATGTGGCGTGGTATATCGCAGTTACCGCCCATGCTATCGGCTACGACCTCGAGACGGTGTTACAGATGAATGTTGACAAGCTCCGCAATCGTTACCCGAATGGGTTCGAGAAAGAGCGCAGTCTTCACAGACAGGAGGGTGACGTATGACGCTGGCAGAACGTATTGAGAAGTTTAATAACCTCATGGGTGACATTGTTCCCCCGGAGGTCAAGAGAGACCTGTTGGATAAGGGGTTTTTCACTGCTCCGACAAGCACCAAGTATCACGGTAATTATGAGGGCGGTTTGTTCGACCACAGCTTTGAGGTAGCGAGAATCCTTGTCGGTCTGACCGATACCTTACACCTTGACTGGCAGAATCCTCGCTCTCCTCTGCTGGTGGGTATGTTCCACGACCTGTGCAAGATGGATAACTACCAGCACCCGGTCATTGGAGAAATGATGGACGGTGAAATTATCAGAGATAGTGAGCGGTGGGAATACGCTACGGACACTCTGCTCAAGGGACACGGCGATAAGTCGGTCATGGTGCTGGCACAGTATTTCAAGCTCACCGAGGAAGAAATCATGTGTATTCGCTATCACATGGGAGCTTTCTGCGATAAGTCCGAGTGGAACGATTATACACGAGCAGTGCATAAATATACAAATGTTCTGTGGACGCACCAAGCAGATATGCTCGCTTCCCATGTAGAGGGGTGTGATGTATGAACGCAAGAATCCCGAATTTGGAGCTACTGCTCTATAAGGCACAACAGGCTCTCGCCCATGACCCGGACTTCGTTCAGAAGATTGCTGAAATGAAGCAATCCAAGAACCACAACAAAGTCTATCTCGACTTCGATATTGAGTGCTTTCCGCAGATTTGGGGTAGCACCTGTACCGGGTTCGATGTGACCGAGACTGGTGAGCCTGTCATGGCTGGTTCTGCTATGACGAAGGAATACACCACGGTCATTCACGAGCAGACCACAGACACCTACTGTGTGTTCTTCGGAGACCGTCCTTGTTACAAGGTGGATAACCCGAGCAACGAGTTCAGACAGGACTTGATGAAGCGTCAGATGGCGAGCCTGTCTCGAGCCAAGAGCCGCTATTAAGGAGGTATGAGCGATGATTAAGTTTGAGAAAGCCGAGGTGTGGGGCTGGGAACACGCTATCCGGGGAATGAGGAATCCTCTCAATAGCTGGGAACGCTCCGACAGCTACCCGGCGGTTGACTGTGGTAAGTGTGGTGTGATTGACCGTGAAGAAATGTGTCAGCCGAAGGAGCATGACTGTACTCCGTATGAGTGCTATGCAATCGGTGACAATGATAAAGACCTTATGACCCGGCTCATTCGTGGCGGTGCACCTCACCGCAAGTTCCTACGTCAGATTTTCGTATCGGTGGACATTAACGCTCCTCTCTACTGGTGGAAGGAGTTCGATACATACAAGGTCGGCACGACAGCGAATAGCTGTTCCACCATGCACAAGATACAGGCAAAGGAGTTCACCTTCGAGGACTTCTCCTGTGAGCATTTGGACGAGCCGAGCAAGGCGATTCTCGGCGTGGTAATTAACGAGCTGAACAACAATCGTGGCTGGTACAACGATTACAACAGGCTCGTAAGCGAGGGTGATTTCACCGATGTAGAGCGCAAGCAGTTTTGGTGGAACATGATTCAGCTTTTGCCCTCCTCTTTCAATCAGAAGCGTACAGTCACTATGACCTATGAAAATCTTCTGAATATGCTGGAATACCGCAGAGGTCACAAGCTGGACGAATGGCGGCAGTTCTGCGATTGGATTCTCACTCTCCCTCATGGTTCGCTCTTGAAGGAAGGTGTGGGTAATGAACAGAGCTGAACGGCGCAGACAAGCCAAACTCACAGGGTCTTCCGTGGCAAAAGACCCGATTATCAGTATGAAGAAAAGCGACATTGACCGTATCAAACGAGAAGCCGCCGAAGAAGCCACAGAAACCGCTATGGTATTACTCCTGTCAATTCCTATCAAAGTCATGCACGAGCAATTTGGTTGGGGAATGAAAAAGAGATTACCGAGATTATCGGACGCTCTCATTGACGAGTATCAATCGTTCTCCGATGGAGATATGACTTTGGAGGAATATCAGAACATGGTGTATGAATACTGCGGAGTTAAATTTCAGAAAAATAAGGAGGAAGCGTAAATGTATAAGTTGAAGAACACCAACGGCAGAGTGAACGCTCTGCTCCGCACCGGGAAGGATTTCGTATCAAACAACCTCTCCGTGTCTGCGGCACAGCATATCATTGACACTGGTAAGCTGGTGGAATCCGATAAGCCGGACTATCCCATCTGTGTTGATAACCAGTGGTACTTCGAGGGTGTCGAGGTCAAGCAGACCGCAAAGAGAACCAAGGAGGGTAAGTAATATGAGCCGTACATTCTATTCCGAGTATGTGAACCATTGTCTGCGGTTCTATGCTCGACACGAGAAACCGAAGTTCCATTCGGACGCAGACAAGCATAACTGGGCGGCGTGTGACAACGCTCTCAAGTCGTTCTCGGACAGTGACCGGGCAATGCTCCTCTACATCTACCGTGAGGGCGATACCGTCCCGGACAACATCTATCAGATGGCGAAGTTCAAGGGCATTTCACAGGATAGTATTTGGAAGCTCGTAAATGAGCTGGAAAGAAAAGTGGCAAAACGGAGGGGTCTTTTATAATGGTGAACTACGACAATATTCCCGAGGAATTAAAGAATCTCAACCAGTGGGTGTGTGCAAACGATGGGAGCAAAGTCCCCATGAAAGCATGGGAGAACGAAGCCGCTTCCTCCACCAACCCGGAAACATGGTCGGATTTTGAGACAGCTCTTGAATCGTACAACCAGCACTATTATGACTACTGCGGTTTTGTCTTTGCGGACAATGGGTATGTCGGGATTGATATTGACTGCGGCTACGATGAAGACGGTCTTATGAGTGTCCTCGGTGCTGATATTGTCGGCAAGTGTCACAGCTACACGGAGAAATCCCGGAGTGGGCGTGGATTCCACATTCTCCTCCGGGGAACTCTCCCCTTTAAGGGCAAGAACAACCTCGCTGGTGTGGAGATTTACAAGGCGGCTCGGTACTTCATTATGACCGGGGACACGCTACTCTACCGAGAAATCATCGAGAACCAAGAAGCGATTGATTATGTGGTGGAGAAATACTTCCCGGAAACTCGGGAGACCTCCGGCAATGTGGTTGTTGGTCGAGACAAGATATACGCCCCTCGGTGGGAAGAACCTGTCGTGAATGGGCGTGTGAAACTCCGTCCAGTCTATCCGAGAATCCCGGACGGAAGCCGGAATATCTGTCTCACCTCGCTCGCTGGTATGCTCCACAATCAAGGCTACTCCAAGTCGCAGATTTACGAGGAGCTGTTGTATGCCAACACGGTTGCTTGTGACCCACCGCTCGACCGAAACGAGTTGCGGACTATCTGCAACAGCGTCACGAGGTATAAGCGATGAAGATTAAATGCTGTAAGGACTGTGTTGCTCCCAAGAGACACCCCGGTTGTCATGGTATATGTCCCGAGTACATATACGAAAAGGCACTGTGGGAGGAAGAAAAGAAAGCCATTCGTGAGGAGCATAGAATACGCAGTGAGCTGTACGAGCAACGCTCCGAGGGTGTGCGAAAAGCACTAAGACACAAAAGACGATAATTTGTACAGAAAAGATAAAAATTTATCTTTTGAGTATTGACATTCAATCTTATATGTGTTATTTTATAATCACAGCAAGACAAGAAGTTATCCAATAAAGATTATAGGAGGTACACACTATGAGAAACAACAGAAGGAAGACCGTTTGGGCGTATTTGGACGGCAAGAAGCTGTGTGATGTAGTCAAAGCGGCACTCGACAATAACATGATGGTCGAGGACATGAAGAAGGTTCTCATTAAAGAGAACCCGGGACACGAAGTTACTTTTAAGGTTCAATAAGGAGGACAAATACTATGGAAGTTATGAGAAACATGACTATTGACACTGAACTGTTTGAGCTGGGAGACATTATCTCCTTCACGCTTACCACCGGGGAGAAGGTTAAGGCGAAAGCCATTCGTGAGACCCCGAACGGTATGCTGTTCATCACCGTTGATTGTCTCAAGGACGAACAGCCTATGTTCGAGAATCCCGGCAGAGCCGAGAAGATTGACTACGAACATTCCGACCTTCGCAAGAAGCTGAACGGAGAAATCTTCGAGAGCTTCCCGGAAGAAATCAAGGGGCGCATGGTCGGCATGAGAATCGGCAACACGAATTTCTTCGATATGCTCCGTATTCCTACCGAACGTGAAATCTTCGGAGAGAACCCTTGCGGCAAGGACGAGCCTGTATCTGTGAGACGCTTCTACGGCATGGAAAATCGCAGTGAACGTATCGCTTTCCAAGGTTCGGAGACCGGGACATGGGAATGGTACTGGTTGCAGAACCGAGTTGAGGACACCGCTTCCTTTTTCGCCGTTGTCCCCGACGACGGCTATGCGGGCTCCAGCTTCGCTTCCTATGCTCTTGGCGTTCGCCCGGTCTTTCTCTTATCCTAAAATCTCGCCCCCTTGTGGGGCGAGTTGAATAAAGAACGGAGGTGAAATGTCGTGCAGACAAGATGTGAAGAATGTAAGAAAAGGTGTGTCTGTCACGCTTGCCCTCTACATAATCAATGCCGCTACACTTCGAGGTGCAAATCCTCGAAGTGCTACTGCGGAAAATATAGGAGGTTATCAGAAAATGGAACAGAACAATCTTCTCTGCCCTTTAAGACCAATTAACCCTATGGGTATCATGGATAAATTACAAGGTGTTGTAGGACTGAAATGTGAGAAAGAGGGCTGTGCATGATGGATTGAAGATAAACAGAAATGCGCTATCGCAGTAATTGGAGGTAAGAAATAATGGCGAAAATTATTCTTGACCTATGCGGAGGTACGGGCTCATGGTCAAAGCCTTATCGTGACGCTGGGTATGATGTTCGAGTAATCACTCTCCCTCGATACAATCTCTTTGATACTCGAGAGAGAGAGAGACTGATTCAGTTTTATAACAGAGACGAAATGGTTATGGAAGAAGTAAATGCTGACGAGGTTTACGGCATTTTCGCCGCTCCTACCTGTACCATGTTCTCTCTTGCTCGCACTACGGCTAAGACCCCTCGAGACTTCGAGAGTGCTATCAAACTGGTTGGTAAATGTCTCGAGATTATATGGTTCTGTCGAGCGTCCAATGAATCACAACTCAAGTTTTGGGCTTTGGAAAATCCGATGGGTTATTTGAGACAGTTTCTCGGCAGACCGAAGTTCACGTTTTCTCCCGAGGAATACGGCGAAAACTTTACCAAGAAAACAGATATTTGGGGATATTTCAATGAGCCTAAGAAATGTCCGAGAAAAATGACAGAGGGCGAAAAGCTCCTATCGGCTCGAAACAATCGAGTGCTTCCGCAACTTCCCGAGGACTATGTAATGCCCGATGGTTGGAATGTACAAGCGGCTCGGCGTAGTATGACGAGTGCCAAGTTTGCGGAAGCCTTCTATAAAGCAAATAAGTGAGGTGTAATTATGTCATACTACATGAATAAGAACAATGCGGTCAAGCGTGGCGAGATTTACTACATCGCTCACTCCAAGTGCTACGCTACCGACCCGAGCAACGCCGCCGGGAGACCAGCTATCATCGTCTCCTCTGACAAACTGAATGAACACGCCGATGTGGTCGAGGTTGTCTACCTCACCACCAAGGAGAAAAGGCTCATGCCGACCCATGCCGAGGTGCTGTGCAAGATTCCTTCCACCGCTATGTGCGAGACCATCTACACGGTCAACAAGGACAGGCTGGGCGATTATGTCCGCACCTGTACAGATAAGGAAATAGAAGCTATTAACGCCGGAATCCTCTGCTCCCTCGGTATCTCTGCTCCTACTGTTGCAGTAGAGAGAGAGAGGAAGCCGCTGACACCCCGGTTGCTGTTGAGAGGAATCTCTATAAGTCCCTCTACGAGAATCTGCTCGATAAGATGATGGCGAGGTGATGGTATGCAAGAGCTTTTCGAGACACGCAACGGTCGTGTCATTATGGACGAGGACTTATCCTCGAAGATGTATCTGATTAAGCAGTATCACCCCGAGAAAGCTGACGAGACCAGCTCCGGCTTTGAATGGTCTGAAATGGGTATGGCAAACCTGTTCGGTCTGCTCTACTCCCACGAAGCCCGGTATTGTCCCGAGCATAAGAGCTGGTACACCTACCATGAGGGAGCATGGCGCAAGGACGAGGGTTCTATCCTTGTGAGCGAAAAGATAAAGGACTTTGTGCGTTTGATGATTCTCTACTGTGGAGAAATCGAGGACGATGATACCCGGAAGTCCTACACCGGGTTCGTCAATAAGATGGGTGACAGGCGTATGCGAGACAGAATCCTCAAGGACGCTACCGGGGAACTCCGTATCTCCGCTGTGCAGTTTGACGCAGACCCCTACCTCATTAACTGTCTCAACGGTACATACGACCTCCGAGACTACTCGTTCCGGGAGCATAGCTGGGAGGACTTTCTCACCATGCAGACAGCTTTCAACCACACGATTTCTCGTGATGTGAAGTGCGAACGCTGGGAGAAATTTATTGCCGAGGTCACGCAGAATGACGCTGACAAGGCAGATTTTCTTCAAAGGGCTTTGGGCTACTCCATGCTGGGTATGAGCAATGAGGAATGTATGTTTATCCTCCACGGCAAGACCACTCGTAACGGTAAGTCCACTCTGCTCAACACCATTGAGACCATGCTCGGTGACTATGCCAAGGTTGCCCCGGTCGGTATGATTTGCCGTGGAGACCGTCAGAAGGACGCAGAAGCCGCCAGTCCTACCCTTGCCGGATTGAAGGGCAAACGCTTCGTCACAATGTCCGAGAGCAACGAGTATGGCAAGCTGGACGAGGAGAAAATCAAACAGCTCACAGGCGGTGAGGAAATCTCTGCTCGAGCATTGTACCAGTCAGCAATTACATTCAAGCCGCAGTTCACTCTTTGGCTCTCCTGTAACGACCTTCCGATGGTTACTGACAAATCCCTGTTCGCTTCCGAACGTATCAAGGTGGTAGAGTTCAACCGCCACTTCTCCCCGGAGGAACAGGACACTCACCTCAAGGACGAGCTGTGTGAGCAGTCCAGCATGAGCGGCATTTTCATGTGGCTGGTGCGTGGGTATATCCACTACAAAGAGCGTGGGCTTGCAATGAGCGGCAGTCTGAAAGAGGTTGTCAGAAAGTACGAGCGTGAGAATGACCTCGTGTTGCAGTTCCTCGAGAACCGCTGTGAGCGTGTCCCGGAGGACGGCGGCGCACCGACCATCATCAAGGCGAAAGACCTGTACAACGCTTTCAAGATTTGGGCGAAGTCCGAGGGTGCTTATATCCTGTCAGCTCGTAAGTTCAATTCTGAAATGGAGCGTCACCCGGAGTGGTTCGACAGGAAATCGACCTCGAGCGGCTATGCAACTTACTGTGGTTTGAAATTGAAGGAGGTGCTGTAAATGGCATGGGCTACCAAATGCGACAGGTGTGGTAAGTATTTCGATTGGCACAGCGATGAAACGAGCGGTTTTGCATTTCTGACATACGACTACACCAAGGGTAGATACAACATTGATAGTGACGAATACGACCTCTGCCCCAAGTGTGTGAAAGATTTATACGATTGGCTCGACAGAAAGGAGAAACCATAATGCAGTTGGCAGAAAAACAGGAGTTGGTACGGCTCTTGAACCTGTACCAAGCTGACCTTCTCATGGACAACGACAACAATATCCGGGAAGCTCTCAAGCACCCGGAGAAGAAATGGGAAGGCAACTATAAAACTGGTGTGAAAGCCCAGTATGAACACGCTCGGGTTATTGCCGCAAAGCTGTCGGTGGAAATCGGCAAGTCGGTAAAATCCTACTATGAGCTGTAAAGGAGGACATTGTTATGGATATGGTTTGTAAATGCGGCGGCAAGGAGTTCTTCACCGAGGAACACGGCAATCAGACAGGGCTTTACTGCTCTGCCTGTGGTAAGTGGCAGAAATGGCTCAAGAAGGACGAGATACGACTTTTCAATCACGGCTTGATTTCTTCTCCCGATGAAGCGACCGTCAAGTATTGCGAGAATGACGCAAAAGTGTGTCCCGATGTAGCAATGCAGATTGAGGAGTTTCAGAACGCTTCTCTGCTGGAACGGCTCAAGGCTCGTATTGCCGAGAGCGCAATCAAGGTATCTACCGTCAAAGCTCCGCATACCTACATGAAAGCTGTCGGCACGAGGGAGCTTGAGAAGATTCTCGAGGAGGAATTTGAGCGTGTATGCTATTCAGAACATTAAGACCGGGAAGTTTTTGTACGGCACAGACTATCGCTACCGCCCTCCTCACCAGCGTACCAGCAACACGAAAATGCTCACTTACAGCTCTATTGCAGAAGCCGCTCACGACTTTTGGGTCAAGAGAAAGTGTGGCAAAGATTACAGAATCGTTGTGCTGAAATCGGTTGAGGTTAAGCGAGTGATTGACTACTACGAGAGCAAAAACTTCATTTAACACAAATCGGATAAGTATTTATCAAAAACGACATTTACCAAACTATCCGATTAAGATTGAAAAACAATCTTTTACAATTAAGAGTTATTCTTATTATGACAAGTAGTTAAAGTAGCTGTTCTCAAGGTTTTGCGTGTAACTTCCTCTATATAGAAAAATCCCTATATATAAAAGTTACACGCAAAAACCGATTTTCAACTACTTTTACTACTTCTAATGATTATAATAAGAAGATTTTGAGAAAGGAGACTGAAATGGATATTGATAAGCTGTTAGCAGACAGTTCCGAGGATTCCGAGGAGACTGTTGCGACTAAGGAGACTGTTTCCAGCGAGGAGACTTCCGGGACGAAAGCAGTTACGACTACTGGGAAGAAAGAGACAAAGCCGAAGAAGAAAGGCAAAGCGAGGGGCGGCAACTCCCCTGTGATTGGTATGAACGGATTCAACCTTGACGCTGGTGATAACGCAAAGTTCTTGAGCGTCAACATGGCACTGTTCAATATGCCAAACATTGATATGGAGAATGAATCGGAGGTTCAGCAACGACTTTCCGACTATTTTGCGTTGTATGCCAATGCGGATATGAAACCGACTGTTGCTGGTATGGCTATGGCGTTGAATGGTATGAGCAGACAGACTTTGTGGGCTATTACTCATAATGCACCTGTTGGTGGAAATGGATATAAGACCTCCTTGCCGCCGGGCGTGGCCGACCTCATTAAAAAAGCGTACTTTTTGCTCGAAAATTTGTGGGAATCCTACATGAACTCCGGCAAGGTCAACCCGGTAGCTGGTATCTTCCTCGGTAAGAACAACTATGGTTACCAAGACAAGACCGAGTACGTCCTCACACCGAACCAGCAGACGGACAACGACTATTCCGCTGATGAAATCAGAGAACGCTACATCGCAAGCGACCAGCAAAAGCGACTTTCAGCGAACAACTCTGACGAGGACACGAGCGACTAAGCGACTTTCGACTTTCCGACTATCAGCCGAGCGACTTTCGACTATGAAACTGCTCCGGGTTCGCCCGGGGCTTTTTCTATGCAAAAATTCACGAAAATTTTCAGAAAATCAGCCGGGAACGGCTGTCACCTCTTTATCTCTTTAATGTATTAAAGTAAATCAGCACCCCGGGCGGCGTTCCGGCGGCGTGTTGGTGTTGTTCCGGGGGGTGTTGTTGGTGTTTCTTCCTATTATATGCAAAAATTCAATCTTTACAGGATTGACAGCCAACACAAAAAAGATAAATTTTTATAGAAAAAGTGTTGACAAACAATCTTGAAAGTGTTATTGTATAGTCACAGCGAGATAAGAAACAACACAAACAAGATTAAATGGAGGTTTTCAAAATGAAAAGATATGAATTAACACCGAACGGAACACAAAAAAGTTTTTACGGAAAAGCCGTTGTAATGGTAGACAGTGACGGCACAGAAACGCTTTACAGCTACAACACCCCTATTATAAAGCGGCTTGCAAGTGGTGAATTAGTAAAGCTGTGGGGCGGTTGGAGTAATACCACAGGGAAACACATTAAAGCGTTTTGCGGTTTGAATAAAGCCGGGTTTATGGGGCTTGAACACGAACCAACACCACAGGAAAAAGCGGCGGCATACAGCGGTACACTTTACAGATAATAGAATGGAGGGAAAGAAAATGAAAGTTAAAACCACAAGAAAAGCTATTGTAAACGGTTCTTATAATGTTAAATGCGCCGGATATTGCGATTTATCCTATTTGTTAAACAATCATTCGCCCATTGCATACACTTGCGGCGTTTACGGTTGGAATTTTGACGTTTACGAGGTTTACGGCGTTACGATTTGCACAGGTTATAGAAATATGCCGGGTGCAAGGCTTGAAAAAATCGGCGAATATGAGGAAAAAGCCCGGGCTATTTTGAGTTGGGAAGACAAACGCCCATTTGAAGAAAAGCAAATAGCCGTTGAAAATCTTTTGAAAGAATTTTGTAAATTAAATGGGGGTGTTATTTATGAATAAATACAGTTTTACAGACAGCAACGGCAAAACGTGGGAACGTATCACGAAAAAGCAAGCCCGGGCGGCATATAACAACGGTTTAACCGTTCTGTTTTGCCCGGTAAATAGGCGCCCCTTTGGTATGTGGGGCGGCGGTGTAGAAATAAATATAAAACGTGATACCGATATAGGCATACTTGACAAGTGGACAAAAGAAAACAGTTTTGACCGAACGTTAAATGCTTTTGAATTTTATAATTGCACCGACAATGAAACCGGGCGTTATACGGCGTTTTATATCCCGGTTGTAACGGTTGACAGATTTACCGGGGAAAAGCCCACGGCGTACACGTTGGGAACGGTGAAACAATATGATTATAGCGTGATGGAGGGTTAAAGCTATGAAAAGATTTGAAAATTTATGTAATGAGTACCGGGAAAATAAGCGCATGATTGAAGAATTGCAAGCTATGAACGATTCTATCAAATTAGATATTCTTGCAATCATGGGAAACGATGAAACGCACGTTGAAGGGGCGGCAAAAGCCACTAATAAAACGGTTGTTTCTACCCGGTTCGATAGTTCCGGATTCAAAAAAGAATACCCGGATTTGTTCACGGAATACAGCAAGGAAACAAGTTATAAACGCTTTTGCGTTCTGTAAAGGGGGCGGCACTATGACATATTACAAAGTAAAGCCGGAATTTGACCAAAAGAAACGGCGTGACGGTTCTATATTGATTGCTAATGAATTATATACACCCCGGGAAAAAGAACGCTTTAATATTTCAGATAAAGCCGTTGACCCGGTGCAAGTTTCAAGAAAAGCCGTGTATTTCTTTTTCGGTGCAAGATTTGGAGGTGAAAAGAATTGATAATTTTAATGATTTTAATATTCCCTTTTGTGGTGCTGTCTGATCTATTGAAAATGAATAAATGATTTTATAGCCCCGGTTACATGCCGGGGCTTTTCTTTTGCCGCCCCTGTGCCGCCTGTGCGCCGCTGTGGGCGTTTCTGTCTGTGGGGCTACCCTATTACACCCCCGGCGGCGTTCCGGCTGTCTGTGGGGCGTTTCCGGGGCTATGCCGTGGGGCTACCCTGTGGGCGGCTACTATGCCGGGGTTGCTGTAAAATGTAATCAAGAATAGCCGCCCGGGTTCGGTGCTGTGGTTTGGGTGTACGCTGTGCGGCGTTCTGTGGGGCGTTGTGCGGCGTTTTTGTGCGTGGGGCGTGTTTGGTGTACCCCGGCGGCGTTCCGGGCGTTCTGTGGGCTGTCTGTGCGGCTGTGGGGTGTACCGGTGGGGGACTGACAGGGGCGCACGAGCCGGGAGGGAGTACGCCGAATATCCTCAAAAAAGAAAAAGACCCTATTTAAGATAATTTCTTATCCTATTAGTGTTGACAATCCCTCTCTCCTGTGCTATACTCGTATCACAAACCAATTACAGGAGGTACATTATGGTTAAGAATAACATTGAAGTCGATGTGAAGGTCAAGCTCCTCGAAGCTGGCAAGACCCAACAGCAGTTGGGCGAGGAAATCGGCACTACTGGACAGTACATCAACAGGGTTCTCAAGAAGAATGGTGGAATCGTGAACGATACCTTCGTGAAAATGATGGACGCTCTCGGTTATAACATCGTTCTCACCTACGAAAAGAAGGATTGAAGTAGTTAAAGTAGCTGAAAAACGGTTTTTGCGTGTAACTTCCTCTAAGTACGCGCGTATTAAGCAAAAGTTACCGCAAATTTTGATTTTCAACTACTTTTACTACTTGAGGAGGTGAATATCTCGTGAAAAAAGCGATTGGTTATATCCGTGTTTCCACGGAGGAGCAGTCTGCGGACGATAAATACGGTATCGAGGTACAGAAACAGGCGATTTCTGATTATGCCGGAAGAAATGACTACGAAATCGTGTGCAGGCTGACCGATACAATCAGTGGTGCGAAGGACAACCGCCCGGAACTGGACAAGATTCTCTACAAGCCCGACCAGCTCCCAACACATGAAGCCGTGATTGTATTCAAAAATGACCGTGTTGCTCGTGACACAAAATTGTACTTCTACTACTTCTACACGCTCGAGAAGCGGAACGTAAAGCTGTTGTCCACCGAGGAGCATTTCTCGGAGGGGGACGATTTCGCCAACATCTACCGCTCTTTGCTGATGTTCGTTGCGGAACAGGAACGAAAGAACATTGCTCTGCGTACCGGGCGTGGGCGGTCTCTCAAGGCTCAATGTGGTGGGTATTCCGGCGGCAACAAGCCGTATGGGTACTATTCGGTTGACGGTATGCTCATGCTGAACCCGGAGGAACGCCCTATTGTGGAGACGGTATTCCGAGAGCATGACGAGAAGCACACCTCCCTACTGGACATTTGCGAGATTCTGTACGATGATGGATATAGAACCCGGAAGGGCAAGCGGTTTCAACCGTCCACCATTCGAGGAATCCTGTCGAATCGCCCTTTTTATGAGGGTATGTACAAATATGGAGACATGGGCTGGGTACAGGGCGTACACACCCCGATTCTCCCATTGGAGGTGTAGAAATGAAGAAAATCCTATCACTTATGCTCGCCGGAGTGCTGGCACTGGCGGTCTCCGGGTGTGGAGCTGAACCACAGCATACGGTCTCCTATGTCAGCGGTGAGCGAATGACATTGCTCGACCAGTACGATTGCGTTGCGGTCTACACGCAGTACACCAACGGAAGCTCTGAAACGGCTGTCCCGGCTGATGAAGTGACCGTCAAAGCATTTCAGAACGGTGTCGAATTGTCACCACTTGTCCCGACAGGTGACAGAACCAACGGCTATATCCAGTGTGATTCCAGCGTACAGAGCGGCACGACCGCCGATGTGGTTTGGTTCTTCCAGTTGGACGATGATTCTACCGTATCGGTGGAGCTGTCCGGCGGCGAGAAGGTCGAAATCCCATTGACAGAGGAATGAGCCTATGTGGGTGCTGGCAATATTGATATTCCCATTTGCGGTGTTGTACGAGATTGTGAAAATGAATGAACAGTCTCACCACCGAGGGAAACGAAAACGAAGAAAAAGATTTTAATGACGAGGGTGCGTTATCGCACAGAGAGTAAATTCTCTGAACGGTAACGCACCCTCTTTTTGTTTACGGAGGTATCTATGAAAGAATTACTTGAAAGAATCCTCGGACAGATTCAACAGACCCCGGATAAGGTCAGAGCTTACGAGGATTTGTACTATATCTGTCTCGAGACCAAAAAGACAGACATTCCGCTGGCGGTGGAATATCTGAAAAAGCTCTCCGATTTCATCGAGAGACGGATTCCGAAGTCTGCGACTGATAAGGAGCTTCGCTCTCTGTTCATGCTTCACAAGAAGGTTCTGCTCGCCGCCGCCCCATTCGATTTTGAGAGCTATCTTCTCTATGTCGAATGGGAACGTGAGCCGGACAAAAAGTTCTATGTCCCTCGCCGGGGGGTTATGCACCCGGTCGTACAGGCAATGCAAGATTTGATTGACGATAGGCTGGATTTGCTGACGATTTCCATGCCGCCCGGTACTGGTAAGTCCACTCTCGGTATCTTCTTCCTATCGTGGGTCATGGGACGATTCCCGGATTCACAATCCCTTGCTTCTGCTCACTCGGGTATGCTGACACGCTCCTTCTATGACGGCGTGTATCAAATTATCACGGACAGTGAGTACTTGTGGGCTGATGTGTTCCCGGGAGTGCAGTTGGCGGCAACGAACTCCAAGGAGGAAACCATTGACCTTCACAAGAAGCACCGCTTCTCTACTCTGACCTGTCGAGCAATCAACGCTTCACTGACTGGTGCTACCCGATGTGATAAGATTCTCTACGCCGATGACTTATGTTCCGGCATTGAGGAAGCCATGAGCAAGGAGCGATTGGATAAGCTATGGAGTGCCTACACCAATGACCTTAAATCCCGAAAAAAGGAAGGTGCGAAGGAAATTCATATCGCTACCCGGTGGTCTGTCCACGATGTTATCGGTCGGTTGGAGAATCAGTACGGTGGTGATTCCCGGGCAAAGTTCATTGTCCTTCCGGCACTGGACGCAGACGGCGAGAGCAATTTCAATTACACCTATGGTGTCGGATTCAGCCGCCACTATTTCGAGGATATGAGGAACAACCTTGACGAAGCGTCCTTCAAGGCTCTGTTTATGAATCAGCCTATCGAGCGTGAGGGTCTGCTCTATGATGTGGACGAACTGCGCCGCTACTTTGAGCTTCCGGCAGAAGACCCGGACGCTATTATCGGTATCTGTGATACCAAAGACAAAGGTTCTGACTACGCTTTCCTCCCGGTGGCGTATGTGTACGGCAATGATTACTACATTGGCGATTGCGTCTGTGACAACAGTTTACCGAACATTGTGGACGCTCGACTGACTGATATTCTGCTCCGCTGTAAGGTCAAAATGTGCCGATTCGAGAGCAATTCCGCTGGTGGGCGTGTTGCCGAGAAGGTTCAGAATGAGGTCAAGAAGCGTGGCGGTATCACTCGTATCACGACCAAGTTCACCACCGCCAATAAGGAGACGAAAATCATCGTCAACAGCGCATGGGTCAAGGAACACTGTCTGTTCAAGGACGAGTGCCTATATAAGCGTCAGAGCGATTATGGTCGCATGATGGATATGCTCGGTTCTTACACCGTGGCTGGTAAAAACAAACACGATGATGTCCCCGATGGTATGGCAATGCTGGCAGAGTTCGCACAAAGTCTGTCCGGTGCAAAGGTTGAGGTTTTTCAGAGACCGTGGTAACACAGGTCGTATGAGTTATCCACACTTTCCACATAATTATCAACATATTGTGTGTTGGCGTATTGACTTCTACTATATCTTGTGTTAGAATGATATGGTAAAAGTTACGAGATTGAATGGGTGCATGATTGCACGAGGTTATTAAGACCTCAAGCAGTCATGCACCCATTTTTTATTTTGCGGAAAGGAGGAACGAACGTGGCACATCAAATTGACGAGAGCAAGGCTCTAAGTCAGACCCGGTTTATGAGTGGTCGGCGTGTTATCAAGACCAGCGTGACAGAAATCACGCAAGAGAACGTGACAGATGTTCTCCGTAAGGCTCTTGCTACTCACGAGCTGAACCGTAGTGAGATTGACTACCTGTGGAAGTATTACCGTGGAGACCAGCCAATCAGAAATCGTGTCAAGGACGTTCGCCCCGAAATCTGCAACAAGATTACCGAGAATCGTGCAAACGAAATCGTGTCCTTCAAGGTCGGCTATCTGTGTGGTGAGCCGATTCAGTACGTCAGCCGTAACGGTGGCGAGGAAGTCGTAAAGCAGATTAACACCCTCAACGAGTATATGTTCGCAGAGGATAAAGCCGCTCAAGACCAAGAGCTTGTCGAGTGGCAGATGATTTGTGGTACGGCTTACCGCCTTGTTCTCCCCGATGAACCGGGTGAGGAAGACGAAGCTCCGTTTGAGATGTACACGCTCGACCCGAGAGATACCTTCGTGGTCTACTCCAACGAAATCGGCAACAAGCCGCTGATGGCGGTCAAGTACAGCAAGGACGATAACGACATTTTCCACTACTCGATTTATACCGACAATCGCTATTACCTCGTGGACGGAGACATTTTGGTGGAATCCAAACCTCACGCCCTCGACATGATTCCGATTATCGAGTACCCGGCGAATAACGCCCGGCTCGGTTCTTTTGAGATTGTGCTTCCTCTGCTGGACGCAATCAACAATGTGGAAAGTAACCGTATGGACGGTATGGAACAGTTGGTACAGGCTTTTATCAAGTTTATTAACTGCGACATTACCAAGGAGGAATACGAGGAGTTCTTACAGCTCGGCGCAATCAAGGTGAAGTCCGTGGATGGACAAGCCGCTGATGTTGGTGTAGTCACCACAGAGCTGAATCAGACACAATCGCAGACCCTCAAGGACGATTACTACAACGCAATGCTCACTATCTGTGGTATGCCGAACCGTAACGGTGGTTCTTCCACGAGTGACACTGGTTCTGCCGTGTTGCTCCGTGATGGTTGGTCTGACGCAGAAGCTCGAGCCAAGGACAGTGAGAATGTCTTCAAGCGAGCAGAAAAGAAAATGCTCAAGCTGGTGCTTCGTATCTGCCGAGACCTCGGAGGTCTCACTCTCAAGTTGAGTGACATTGATATGAAGTTCACTCGCCGGAATTACGAAGCCATTCAGAGCAAGTCTCAAGTCCTTATCTCCATGCTCCAAGAGCCTAAGATTCACCCACAGTTGGCGTTCCAGCATAGCGGAATGTTCTCTGACGCTGAATCTGCTTACACCATGAGCATGAAGTATTACGAGGAGCAACAGGAGAAAGCCGCTGAACTGGCTAAGAAGACAGCTCCCGATGATTCCGGGGACGATGATAACGACCCGGACAACAACGATATTTAAGCGGTTTACCGCTGTGAATATAGGCAGAGAAGCCTTAAATCGCAATAGTCAGAGAAGACTTAAACCGCAAACATTGTCACAGAAGACATTAAAAGACAGGAGGATTTCAACATGGCAAAGATTGACATTTCCAAGATTGACGGCTACGCCGACATGACCCCGGAACAGAAAATTGCCGCTCTTGAAGCGTATGAGACCGAAGACCCCGATTACAGCGGATATGTAAAGAAGGACGTTTTCGATAAGACTGCTTCCGAGCTGGCGGCTAAGAAGAAAGAGCTGAACGAAAAGCTCACCGAAGACGAGCAGAAAAAGCAGAAGGAACAGGAGGAACGTGAGGAGTTGCAGTCCAAGTACGACAAGTTGCTCCGTGAAAGCGAGGTCTCCAAGTTCAAGGCGAAGTTGCTCGGCATGGGTTACGAGGAGAAGCTGGCTGACGCTACCGCAGAAGCTATGGCTGATGGTGATACCGAGAAGGTCTTCGCCAATCAGAAGAAACATCTTGAGAATGTTGAGAAGAAGGTTCGTGCGGAAGCCCTTAAAGATACACCGAAACCGACCCCGGACGGAGATTCCAAGACCATGACGCTTGAGAAGTTCCGTAAGCTCTCTCCACAGGAACGCTATGAGTATTCTGTGAAGAATCCCGAGGACTACAAAGCCCTCTACAACACTACTGAAACAGGAGGTAATGAGTAATGGCTCATAAGATTTATGACAATTTCTATCTCTCTAATGAGATTGAAGACCAGTATAATTCCCACCTCGATTTACAGCAGTTCTGTACTGTTGATAACTCTCTCGTGGGTACTGCTGGTATGAAGCGTAAGATTAACGTCTACAAGGCTACCAATGGTACTGAAAAGCTCGGCATGGGCGAGGGTAACTCTAAGACTATCGAAGTGACTTTCGGTGAGAAGGAGTACGAAATCCTCATGGCACAGAACAAGTTCCAGTACTATGACGAACAGGAAATGACCGACCCTATGCTCGTTCCTGTCGGCACTCGTCACATGGGTACTGATATGTTCAATACCGTCAACGGTGATGTGTACGGTGAGTTCAAGAAGGCTGTGCTGGTTGTTCCTACTACGAAGATTGATTTCGCCGCATTTGTGGACGCTGTTGCCAATCTGAATATCGAAAGCACCGACAACGAACCGGAGAAGGTTGCTTCCCAGTGCTTCGCTTTTATTAGCCCGAGTGATACTGCCGAGCTTCGTAAGAACCTCGCAGAAGACCTCAAGTATGTGGAAGCGTTTGCTCGTGCTGGTTACATCGGTACTGTCGGCGGCGTGAACATCTATACCAAGAAGGACGCTACCAAGGGTACTATCGTGGTTGCTACTCGCAAGGCTGTCACTATCTTCAACAAGAAGGGTGTCGAGGTCGAGACTGACCGTGATGGCGATATTCGTCAGAACACTATTTGGTCTCGTAAGTATTACCTTGCGGCTCTGACTGACGCTACTAAGGCTGTCAAGATTATCAAGGGTGCGGCTACTGCCACTTCTGACACTACTGTCAAGAAGGATAAGGTCTACTACGCTAAGACCGACAATGGTTACATCGTTGGTACTCCTAAGACTAACCCGAGTACCGAAGGTTTCTACGAGATTGCCTAAGTAAAGGAGGTGGACAACATGACCGAGGAAGAAAAGCTGATTGCTCTCAAGGCGATGGTCGGTGGTTCTGACAGTGACGAAGTGCTGTCCACCTACCTCAAACTGGCTGGTCGTAAAATCATCAATCGAGCATATCCGTATGATTTCAGCGTGACAGAAGTTCCAGCACAGTATGACACTCTCCAATGTGAGATTGCCGCTTATATGCTGAACAAGCGTGGTGCAGAAGGTCAAATCTCTCATTCCGAGAATGGTATCACCCGAAGCTATGAAAATGCCGATATTCCGTCCTCCATGCTCAAGGTCGTTACTCCTCATGTGGGGGTGATTAAATGAGAATGATGGAACGGAACAAAAGCAAATTCTTCTACGCTCTGTACAAAGAGAAAGTCCCGAAAACGGACGAGTACGGAAATGTCACAGGGGAATATGAAATCATTCGAGACAATCCAGCAGAGTTCTCCGCTAATATCTCTGCCGCAAAGGGTGAAACAAGCACCCGGCAATTTGGTGAAAGCGAGAGCTATGACAAGGTGATTGTCATGGGGACAGACGCTCCCCCTATTGACGAGTACACAGTGCTTTGGGTCGATAAAACGCCACAGGTTGATGAAACCGGGGCTTTGGCTACGAGCGATGATGGTGAGGTCATTACTCCTCACGATTACATTGTCAAGAAGGTAGCCAAGAGCTTGAACAGCGTATCGATTGCGATAAGCAAGGTGACTGTCAGTGGGTAGAAAAGTTATCTCCTTCGGATTGTCAACGAGTGAAATCGACCGAGCTATGAAAGAGCTGGCTGATTACAAACAAGAAATCCTTCAAAAAACAGAACTCCTCCGAGAGAAAGTTGCCGAGCGGCTGGCTGATGAAGCAAAAAACGGATTCAGTGGCGCAGTTGTGGACGATTTGACACGAGGAGGACAGCGGTTCGCACAAGTCGATGTGTCGGTAGACAATCGAGGGTCGGTTACTGTCGTTGTTGCGAGCGGCGAAGACGTTGTGTGGGTTGAGTTTGGTGCTGGTGTCTATCATAATGGCTCTCCCGGTTCGTCCCCTCACCCTCATGGTGCGGAACTGGGAATGACAATCGGTGGATTTGGTAAGGGAAACGGCAAGAAAGAGGTTTGGGGATTCTACGAAGAAGGTGAGCTAAAGCTCACTCGTGGTACTCCGGCTCGTATGCCGATGGCTCTTGCAGTCACCACCGTTTGCAATGATATTCAAGCTATCGCAAAGGAGGTGTTCGGGTGATTGACATTGAGACAGAGGTATTCAGTATCGTGTCCGCAGAGGTACGAAAGAAATACCCGAAAATTTACATGACTGGCGAATATGTCAAGTCTCCACCTTCCTTCCCTTGTGTCTCTCTCATTGAGACAGACAACCAAGTTTATCGAAACACCCGGGATTCCGGGAGTATCGAAAATCATGTACAGGTGCTTTACGAGGTGAATGTCTACTCCAACAAAACGAGTGGTAAGAAAGCTGAATGTAAAGCAATCATCGCTCTCATTGATTCCAAGATGGAAGCACTCGGTTTCACACGAACCCTTATGAACCCTGTTCCCAACGAGGAAGACGCAACGGTTTACAGAATGGTCGCTCGATACCGGGCAATCGTTTCTAAAAACAAAACTATTTATAGGAGGTAAACAAGCATGGCTATTAGCACTTACAAGATTTTCCTTATGCAGAAGAAATCTGCCGCATGGGAAAAGCTGATTGACATTAAGGAGTTCCCCGACCTCGGCGGTGCGCCGGAAATGTTGGAGACCACTACTCTGTCTGACAAAATGCAGACTTACATTCCGGGTATTCAGTCTCTCGATTCTCTCGAGTTCACTGCGAACTATACTCTCGAGGAGTATAAGAAGCTGAAAGCGATGGAGGGTGCTGACACCGAGTTTGCCGTTTGGTTCGGTGGTACTGAATCCGGCGATACTGTCACTCCTACTGGTGACAGCGGTAAGTTCAAGTTCAATGGTGCTTTGTCTGTGTACGCCAACGGCGGCGGTACGAACGAGGTGGTCGAAATGACTATCACCATCGCTCCGTCTACTGTTATCAGCATGGACACCGAGTAAAAATAAGGAGGATAAATCATCATGGCTAAACAGTTGAAATTCACTTTCAAGGATAAAGAATATGTCCTTGAGTTCACTCGCAGAACGGTTACGGAAATGGAGAAGAAAGGCTTCGTTGCGGCAGAGGTCGAGAACAAGCCTATGTCCACTCTCCCGGCACTGTTCGAAGGTGCGTTCCTTGCTCACCATCGTTTTGAGAAGAAGGAAGTTATCAACGAAATCTTCTCTCACATGACGAACAAGGAGGAGCTTATCGGTAAGCTGGCAGAAATGTACAACGAGCCGATTATGGCACTGGTTGAAGAACCCGAGGAATCCGAGGGAAACGTAAGCTGGACAGCGAGTTGGTAAGTGATTCGCTGTTTACAGGTGAATCCGCTAACAAGGGGGGCGAGCGTGAGAATCGCTCTGCTCCCCCTTCTTATTCGGAGATTTTTCTTGCAAAGTTCCCCTATTACTTATCAATAGGCATGACGGAAGAACAATACTGGGATAGAGATTGTACTCTCGTGAAGTCCTACCGCAAAGCGGAGGAGCTTCGCAAAGAGAGGGTCAATCAAGAAATGTGGTTACAAGGTATGTACATCTATGACGCTATTTCTCGTCTGTCTCCGATACTTCGTGCTTTCGCCAAAAAGGGAACAAAAGCCCAACCTTATGTTGAGGAAGCGTACCCCATCAATAAGAAGACGGTGGAGGAAGCTGAAATCAAGAAGGAAAAGGCTAAATCTGAAAAGGGTCTGCGCTATATGCAAGCGTATATGGTACAGGCAAATAAGCAGTTACAAGAAAGGAAGTGAGTTTTATGCCTACTACAATCGAACAACTCGAATTGGAAGTTCAGTCGAGTTCTACCTCGGCTGTCAGTGGTATAGACGCTCTTTCCGCTTCTTTGTCCAAGCTCAAAACAGCAATTAAGGGCGGTGTCGGATTAACAAGCGTTGCAAACCAAGTACGCAATCTCGATACCGCCCTTAAAAGCATGGATAGTTCCGGAGCAGACAAGATTGACAGGCTCACTTCCAGTTTGGAGAAGCTAAAAGGTCTCGGCAATCTCAAGATTTCGTCTTCTATCGGAAACCAGCTCAAGAATATCGGCACTGCCGCCGCTTCTCTTACTGGTGTGGATTTCAGCGGAATGGAAAAGCTGGGTACAGCACTTCAACCGTTGAACAATCTGAACGCTACTGGGTTAAAGTCCACTGTGAACGCTCTGAATAAATTACCGAAGCTGGCACAGACCTTGAACGGTATGGATTGGAACACATTCACCAATCAGATTCAGCAGTTGTCCAATGCGCTTGCTCCGCTGGCGAACCAGCTCAATACGGTGTCCACGGCATTCAACCGTCTGCCCTCTAATATTCAGAGAGCAATCACCGTCACGAACAGAATCTCGCAAGAGAACACTAAGGCGGCAAACAGCTATATGAATCTGTATGCCAAGGTCAAGATGGCTATGGGTGCTGTTCGTACTGGTGCGAGAACAATCGCTTCGTGGATTACACAGTCCAACCAGTACATTGAGGACTTGAACCTGTTCAATGCTTCGATGGGTCAGTATGCCACAGAAGCACAGAAATACGCTGAACAGGTCGGTGAGATACTGGGTATCGACCCGGGTGAGTTCATGCGTAACCAAGGTACGTTCAATACGATTATCAGCGGTTTTGGTGTGGCAAGCGATAAAGCCTACCTCATGTCCAAGAACCTCACACAGCTCGGCTACGATATTGCTTCGTTCTTCAACATTTCGTTCGAGGACGCAATGCAGAAGTTACAGTCGGGTATCTCGGGTGAGCTTGAGCCGCTTCGTAGACTGGGTTACGACCTGTCTGTGGCAAGACTGCAAGAGGAAGCTCTTGCTCTCGGTATTGAGAAAAAGGTCTCTGCTATGACACAGGCTGAAAAGTCGCAGTTGCGCTACTACGCAATTATGACACAGGTAACTACCGCTCAAGGTGATATGGCTCGTACTCTGAACGCTCCGGCAAATCAGCTTCGTGTATTACAGGCACAGGTTACGCAGTGTGCAAGAGCTTTGGGTAATATCTTTATCCCGGCTCTAAACGCAGTGTTACCGTATGCAATCGCTTTAACGAAAGTTATTCGCATGATAGCAAACGCAATCGCAAGCCTGTTCGGATTCAAGCTCCCGGAAGTTGATTACTCCGGCATTTCTGCTGGTGCTTCTGCTGTCGGTGATTTGGCGAACAACGCCGGGGACGCTTCTGACGGACTGGGTAAAGCCGGGAAAGCGGCTAAGAAGCTGAAAAATGCTCTGCTCGGTATTGACGAGCTGAATGTACTTTCCCCGAATGACAGTTCTTCCAGTGGAAGCGGTAGCGGCTCGGGTGCTGGTATCGGTGGTAGCGATTTGGGTATTGACCTCCCTACTTACGATTTCCTCGGTGACGCAATCACCTCTAAAGTGGACGAAATCGTGCAAATGATTAAGGACGCTATGTGGGAAATTACAGCGGTTATCAGCGGTTTCTTACTGGCAATCGGTACTATCCTTGTTGTCACTGGTGCGAACATTCCTCTCGGTCTCGGTCTCATGGCTGTTGGTGCTGTCGGTTTGGCGGCTACGGTAATGGCGAACTGGAACGGTATGTCGGAACGGTTGGCGAAGGTACTCACCCTCGTTACCGGGGTGCTGGGTGGCTTCCTGTTGGCTATCGGTGCTTTCCTTGCATTTTCGGGTGTCAATGTACCGCTCGGTGCTGGTCTCATGGTGGCTGGTGCGGCGGCTCTCGGTACTGCGGCTGTAATTAACTGGAAGTTCCTCAATGGAGACCTGTCGAACGCTCTGTCCATTCTCACGGCAATCGTGAGCGGTGCGTTGCTGGCGATGGGTGCATTGTTCGCCTTTACTGGTGTCGATGTTCCTCTCGGTATCGCATTGATGGCGGCTGGTGCTGTCGGCATGGTTACAGCAATCGGTCTTAACTGGGATTCGATGTCCGACCCTCTCCGTAGGACAATCGGTATGCTCGAAACCATTGTCGGAAGTGCATTACTGACATTCGGTGCAATTCTCGCTCTGACAGGTGCAAACATTCCTCTCGGTGTTGCGATGATTGCCGCTGGTGCGGTTTCTGTTGCTTCGGCAGTAGCCTTGAACTGGAACTCCTTAACAGGTGATGTTCAAGAATCCGTACTAAGCATTGTGGCTATCGTGAGCGGTGCTTTAATCGGTGTCGGTGCAATCCTCGCTCTTACAGGAGTTGCAACCGGGCTGGGTATTGCGATGATTGCGGCTGGTGCTGTCGGTCTTGCCGCAACGGTCGGTCTGAATTGGAATAGTATGCCGGACAGTATCAGAAAGGTTACTACGAAGATTCTTCTCATTGCTGGGGCGGCTTCCATTGCCATAGGTATGATTCTCGCTTTCACAGGAGTTGCAACTCCTCTCGGCGTAGGTCTTATCCTTGCTGGGGCGGCGGCTCTCGGTACGGCTGTGGCTCTTAACTGGGACACTTTGACAAACAAGCTAAAGGGCGTAACTACTAAAATACTTGCTATCGCTGGTGCGGCGGCTCTTGCAATCGGTATCATTCTTGTTTGTACCGGGGTTGGTATTCCTCTCGGTATCGGACTGATATTATCGGGTGCGGCGGCTCTCGGCACAGCAGTAGCTATTAACTGGGACACCATCAAAGAGAAAATCAAGGGAGTATTCTCTAAGATTAAATCTATGGCTGGTTCTCTCGGAAAACTCGCTATCGGTCTTATGTTGTGTCTGACAGGTGTTGGTATTCCTCTCGGTCTTGCTCTCATTGCAGATGGGGTCAAGGACTTCGCTACTGGAAAACCTGTTAGCTGGGATTCGATGGTGAGCGGAATTAAGGAGGCTCTCGGAAACATATCTGACGAGTGGAACAAATTCAAAAAGAAGGTTAAGAACAGCAAGCCTGTTCAATTCCTTGCCGAAGTAAAAAACAATGCTTCGGAATGGTGGGACAACGTGAAGGAGTGGTGGTCTGACAAGACGAAAGACGGTCTCTCTCTTGAAACTGGCGTAAAGCTCGTGAAAGATGGCTGGTCTACCGTGAAAAACTGGATAGGCAACATTCCTACCGTAGACCAAGCTGTCGCACTCGCAAAGAGCGGCTGGCAGACAGTCAAAGGTTGGATTGGCAATATCCCGGTTGTCAGTCAAGGAATCTCGTTGCTGAAATCCGGCTGGACAACGGTTAAAAACTGGGTCGGCAATATCCCTACTCTGTCCCAAGCAATCAATCTCATTAAGAGCGGTTGGCAGACAGTAAAGGGCTGGATTGGTAACATTCCTACCCTGTCCCAAGCAATCAGCCTTATCAAGAGTGGTTGGACTACGGTTAAGAATTGGATTGGCAATATCCCGGTTCTTTCTCAAGGTATCAGCTTACTCAAGTCGGGTTGGACTACGGTTAAGAACTGGATTGGTAACATTCCTACGCTATCGCAAGGAATCTCGTTGCTGAAATCCGGCTGGTCTACCGTAAAGAACTGGATTGGTAGTCTTCCTGTTATCGCTCAAGGTATTTCGCTTTTCAAGTCCGGGTGGACAACGATTAAGAACTGGATTGGTAGCCACACTGTAGGTGTTGGTATCTCTCTATGGAAAAACGGTTGGAGTTCTATCTCGAGCTTCGTTGGTACTTCGGTATCTGTCGGTATCTCGCTTTTCAAATCCGGCTGGACTTCTATTAAGAAGTTCTTCGGACTGGCGAACGGCGGTATCGTTGGTGCAAACGGCGGCGTGAAGATGTTCGCTTCCGGCGGTATCATCACTCCGAATATGTGGAAAGCAATGCCGAAATATGCTGGCGGCACGAACCGGGCGCATGGCTCTATGTTCGTTGCTGGTGAGAGCGGCGCAGAGCTGGTGGGTCATGTAAATGGTACTACCGAAGTGCTGAACCGATTCCAGCTTGCTTCTGTCATGCACAGCTCCATCGTGAGCGGTATGGCACAGTTCTCCGGGTACTGGCAGTCCATGTCTCGAGACATTGTGACTTGTGCGAACGGTATTATCAATGCCGTTGTCGTAAGTACCGCCGGAATCAATGACAACCTTGTGCTGGCTTCGGCAAGTGGTTATGACCCTTATAACTCGCTGGCACAGACGGTGTACGAAGATTCCAAGAAATCCTATGACGGTGCATATTCCGATGATTCGTGGTCTCGCAATATGCGTGAGTTCTACCACGAGTATGTTGAGCCTACTCTCAAGGAAATCGCTACCGATACCAAGAGACAGGCAGACAAGAAGGAACAGACCATCGTAAAGGTCGGCAACCGTACAATCAATGACGCTGTTACCACGCAGAAGGAAGCGAACGGTTTCAGCTTCACCGAGTAAAGGAGGTGTGTAGCGATGGCATATTTAGCGATAAATGGTTATGAGCTACCACCTTGTAAACGAGGTGTGAGCGTGGTCGTAACCACCGTAGTTGACAGCGGACGAGACGCTAACGGTGCTGTTGTGGGTCAAAGAGTTGGGCGAGACCAGTACAAGATAGATGGGCTTGAGTGGGCGTGGCTCACTGCGGCTCAATGGGAACGGATTCTCTCTATCTTGAGCAATTTCTTCGTCTATGTCGAATTTAATGACCCGGTAACAAACAAACGCAAAACCGTAAGAATGTACTGCGGAGACCGTACAGGAGAACCCTACTGGGTTACAGAAGACGGTACTCCAACACATTATCGGAATTGCAAGGTAAATCTTATCGACACTGGCGAGTAAAGGAGGGGTTTTATGCAGAAAGTATCGAAAGCATATAAGGAAAGCATGAAGTCCTCTCTCCGTGAGAGAGCATACATTATGATTTCTTTCGGACTTGTGAACCAAGAAGCACAGGCGAAAGCTACGGTCGATAATGGCAGTTATGCCTACTACTCGAACAAGGACAATATCTTCGGAGAGCATATTGACGATACGGTCTATGCCACTCTCGAGGAGGAGTTCACGAAAGTAGATGGCTCTATGTTCTTTCTCCCTCGGGCTACCGAGGGAGGGAGATACTATGATACCGGGATTGTCTCGGACAAGTTGGTTTCCGAAGCTCGATGTGAAGTGGTTATCAGCTTGAACACAATCGCAACAGATTTCAAGGGTCTTACGATTAACTTCGGAGAGAATTACCCGGTCGATTTCGATATTGTCGGAAGCACCGGGCAGACCATTGAGTTCAGAGGGAATACGAAATCCAAGTGGAGTACCGAGGAAGTGTTGGAAAACACGACCTATATCAAGCTGGTGTTCTACACGATGAAGAACCCTCAAAGCCGATTGCGTATCTACTCTATTATATTCGGTTACGGACTGGTGTATTACAACGATTCTGTTATGAGTTCTTCTCTTGACAGTTACGTTTCGCCTATCGGGGCTGATGTGCCACAGTTTGATTTTTCGGTCACACTGAAAAATTACGACCACTATTTCAATGTGGACAATCCAAACTCGGCTATTAACTACCTCGAGACAGGACAGGAAATGGACATTATGTACGGTTATCAGACCCCGGGTTCTGACACTATCGAGTGGATTCAAGGAAACCACCTGTGGTGTTCTGAATGGGAAAGCGATGATAACACGGCTACAATCCGTTGCCAAGACATTTTCCGTAACATGGACGGTGAGTATGTGAAGGGTCTGTATAGTGCTGACGGTAAGAGCTACTACGCACTGGCAGAGGAGATTTTGAATGACGCTGGGATTTCCGAGTATTACATCGACCCACGTTTGAAGAAGCTCTACTCTAACAACCCGATTCCGAGAGTGAAATACAAAGAAGCGTTGCAGATTATCGCAAATGCCTGTCGATGTGTTCTCACCCAGTCCCGAGACGGCAAAGTTCAAATCAAGTCGAACTTCATGCCGAGTGCTTCTGTGGCAACCAACGGCGAGGAGACATACTCCAATGCCGCAAATGTGCTGACAGATACAGAAAAAGCAGAATACGCAACCTTCGCTGGGAATTATACCCCTGTCGATGGCACGATGTTCTTCCTCCCGAGAGACGGTAAAGCGGCTCTCACTACTGGATATGTCTCGAAGGAAATCTCCGGGACTGACGGTAAGTTTACGAAGAACCCGGTTATCACGGTCACGATGGAAGCGATTCGAGCTTATTACGGTTTGAAGTTGGTCTTCGGTACGGCTCTCCCGGCGGCGTTCACCATTCGTACCTATAATGGCGGCGAGCTGGTGAATGAATACCCGGTCGCAGAGGACGAAATCAATACCACTTCGATTCTGCTTCGAGATTTCGATGATTTCGATGTGATGAAGATTGAGTTCACCAAGACCGCCGAGCCTTATAACCGTATCGTGCTGAATTATTTCAGTTTAAGCGATGTGGTGGATTTCACCATGAATCGCCGGGACATGACCTCCTCCCCGAAAGCTATCAAACAGGAGCTTATCAAAGAGGTTATCGTCCCTTGCTACACCTATCAGCAGAACAACCGAGAAGAAAACCTTGTCTACGAGGACATAGATGTGGTCGCTGGTGAGGTCGAGACCTATTACATTCAAGACCCTTCCTACGGCTATAAGGTGAAGCTCGATGAAGTTGAAGGTAAGGCAACCGTGGTGGCATGGGGTAACTACTTCGTCACCATCAAATTCAATGTCACTGGCTCGTTCAAACTCGAAGTACAGGGTTATCGGTACAAAATCGTTGAGAAGTACGCTACGGTGTCTCTCAATGCTCGTGGTAAGACCGTCAAGTGGAAGAATCCACTGATAAGCAATATCACGATGGCGAATGAGCTTGCCGCATGGCTGGCTGAATACTACACCGCTGGTATTGAATACGAGTACGACACTCGAGGAAATCCCGAGCTGAACGCTACCGATATTGTGTACCAAGAGAACGAGTTCCACGATGGTATGAGGGTGAACATTTACCGTCACACCGTCAATTTCAAACAAGCATTTTCGGGTCGAGTAACCGCCCGAAGGATTGGAGGTTAAAATGTCGTGGTCTACACCGAAAACCGATTGGCATGGTGAGACGGTCGATGGTGTTTACACCGGGGACAGATTCAACGCTGTGGACTTCAATCGGATTAAGAATAACCTCGAATACCTCCGTGAGTTGGCTATCAAGATGTATGACGAGTTCGCTATCCAGTCTGTCGGAAGCGATAAGACCGTCAAGGACTACTTTTATGCTGATGAAATCAATACGCTGGAAGCGAACCTCGTCACCATCAATGCAAACAGTCTCAAGAGGTCTTACGGCACTGCTCCCACCTACGCCGCCAACGGTAACACGATGGATTTCAAAGAACTCAATCGTTTGGAAGGAGCAATCCTCGACCTCTATGACAGGCTCACCAATGAGAGTGAGGGAAGGAGGACATTTACATGGAATTTTGGTATGAAGGGAGGGTTATAAATGGCGTGGAAATTGCTTCCCACTGATTATACGGACGCTGTTTGGAGTGGACTGAAAAAGTACACACAGGTCGATAACTCCGATGGTACGGTATCGTTCAACGATGTTACGACCTACACCAATAAGGAGAAATCTTTCTTTGGTGCGAAGGACGCAAACCGTATGAACGAAGCTCTGAACTACATCATGTCTATGCTGGAAAACGGCACAGATTTGTACGAGGAGTTTCAAAGTTACTTCACCACGCAGAAAGAGCTTTTCAAAAGCTCGGGTGACAGCTCCTACCAAGAACTGACCCAGTATTTCGTAAACCTCAAGAAACAGGGTGATTCCTCTTTGGCTGAAATCGAACAGACCTACGAGGAACACATGACTACCTACGAAGGGGAACAGACTGCGGCGTTCAACACATGGTTCGCTGGTATCAAGGGTAAGTTGAGCGAGGACATTGCCGGAAGTCTGCAAAATCAGATTACCGAGGTGGACGAGCGTTTGGCGGCACTGGAACACATGACCTTGCAGAACCTTTTCACTGTGCCTGTTGCTATCGACAGCACTGGTACTACACTTCTTGCTGACGATTTGGGTAACGCAATCGTGGCAGATTGGAAATATAAGGAGGAATAACAATGAGTGCAATCAGTATTGAAACCAAGAAAGTGACGGAACTCACGGCGTTCACCACCCCGACCGATTCGTGTCTGATTCCGATTCACGATGGCACTGGTTTGAAGAAAATCACCTTTGCCAATTTCAAAGCCAAGGCGGTTGAGGGTACGGAAGCGAAAATCGCTCCTCTGCTTTTCAACAACGCCGGGGCGCACAATGCGATTTACCGTGGTAAGTCGCTGGGTAGCACCGTGACTACCGCCCAGTATGCCGCTATCAAGGCTGGCACATTCGAGGATTTGTACATCGGTGACTACTGGACTATCGGCGGTGTCAACTACCGCATTGCGGCGTTTGACTACTACCTCAACAGTGGTGATACGAGCTGTACGACCCACCATGTTGTCATTGTGCCGGACACTTGCCTGTACAACGCACAAATGCACAACACCAGCTCCGGCGACTATGAATCCGGCTCTACGGCGAATACCACGGCTGGCGGTTATGTCGGTTCGGATATGTACACCACGAACCTCGAGACTGCGAAGACCACCATCAAGAACGCTTTCAGCGGTCATGTTCTGAAACACAGAATCTATCTGACGAACGCTGTTGCGAACGGTCGTGCTTCCGGCGGTGCATGGTGTGATTCCGAAGTTGACCTTATGTGTGAGCAGATGGTCTACGGTAGCGGTATTTTCTCTCCTGTATCTGACGGTAGCAATGTTCCGGCTAACTACCGTGTGGAGAAATCCCAGTTGCCGTTGTTCCAGCACGAGCCGAGCCGTATTTGCAACCGTAATACATGGTGGTTGAGGGACGTTATTACCGCTTCCGTTTTCGCCTTTGTCACCTACGACGGCCTTGCGCGCTGCAGCGACGCTTCCAATGCTCGTGGCGTTCGCCCGGCTTTCTGTATATCTTAAATCTGCGCCCCCTTGTGGGGCGCACAAGGAGGTTTATTAACAAGTGTCTGTATTGAAATCGAAACGAAAAGCGTCACAGTTTGAGGTATTCCATCACCTCACCAAAATGCGGAAGGAAGTCACGGATTTACTGCTCCGAGATTTCGGGTACGACCTCGACAAAGCCGTAAGCAAGGTTGAAAAGACCTTCGGCGGCAGACCGTATGAGGAGCTTTCACCCGATGAAAAAGTCCGATATGAAAAGCTCATGGAAAAGAACATTGCGTTTGCAGAATGGTTCATCGCAGACGAGCGAAAAGTCGTTGTTGATTGTCTGCGTACTATCACCGAGGAGGTATATGTTGCGAACAGCATTTACCCAACCTATCGGGAAGAACTGGTCGAACGCAGAGTTCACCAAGACCGAGCTGTCGGACAGTGTTATAGGCTCACACAGGAGTTGCAGTATGCTATCGAGACCCTTCCTGTTGACGTAAACAAGTACCTTCGTTTCGCTGAAATGATACAGACCGAGATAAACCTTATCAAAGGTTGGAGGAAGTCTGACAACAAATTCAAGTCGGCACTCCAAGAGGGCAATCTCTGATTCCGCTTCCAATTTCGCCAATGTCAACAACAACGGCAATGCGAACTACAACAACGCTTCCAATGCTAATGGCGTTCGCCCGGATTTCGATTCTGTGATTGAGTAGCCTATCGAGCGTTTCACAGACAGAGAAAGGAGAGATTGTCCTTCCGTATGGTAAATACTAAACACGACACCTCCTCTTACGAGAGCAGAGGTTATCAGCGTGAGATATTTGATGGCAACGTACTTCACGAAGCCTACTTAAAAGCCAAGAAAGGTAGTGACTGGAAACCACAAGTACAGAGGTTTGAAACAACCTATCTGTTGGAGTTATCAAAAATGCAACGAGACCTTGAGAACATGGAATACGAGTTCTTACCGACCACCAATTTCACATTGCATGAACGAGGAAAGCTCCGGCGTATCACCGGGGAACAGGTTCAAGACAGAATCGTAAAACACGCTCTCTGTGACGAGGTTCTGAATCCTCTGATTGAGCCACACCTCATTTATGACAATGGTGCGAGCATTGTTGGTAAAGGTATAGATTTCACACGAAAAAGGTTGCTGACCCACCTTCGCAAATATTACGCTCAACACGGCAGTAACGAGGATTACATTCTTCTGATTGATTTCTCGAAATACTACGACAATATCAGACATGATGTGTTGATGGAGCTGTTCGAGAAGTATGTCGATGATGAACACGCCCTGTGGCTGTTGAGAAAGACCATCGAGCGGTCGAAGGTTGATGTTTCCTATATGAGCGATGAAGAATACGAACACTGTCTTGACAGATTGTTTGATTCTCTCCTCTATCAGTACATGAACCCGAAGCTGTTCACAGGCGAAAAGTTCATGGGAAAGCACCTCAATATCGGAGACCAAGTGGCGCAGACCGCCGGAATCTCTTACCGCATGAGAATTGATAATTATGTCAAAATCGTGCGGAGTGTGAAATTTTATGCTGGCTACATGGACGATAGCTACGCTATCAATGAGAGCAAGGAGTTCTTGCAGGAGCTTCTTGAGGACATTATCGAGATAGCGAAGGAACTCGGAATCACGGTGAATACCCGGAAGACGAGAATCTGCAAGCTCTCCGAACATTGGCGATTCCTTCAAGTCCAGTATTCTCTTACGGACACCGGGAGGGTGATTCAGAAAATCAACCCGAAGCGGCTTACTGCTATGAGACGGAAAATGAAGAAAATCGCTCCGAAACTGACAGAAAAGGAGTTTACAGACTTCTATAAAAGCTGGTTCAAGAACCATTACAAGCTGATGAGTAAGCAACAGCGAAGTAACATGGATACACTATTCAACCAATTAAAGGAGGTAACGAAATGTACACTATCACCCTCGCCAATGGCAAAAAGCTGACCGGACTGGAAATGAACGGCACGAACTATGTCAGCAAGGAAAAGGTGGACGAGAGTATCTTCAAAGACAACCTCTCCACTATGAAGGTCTCCGATGGCGAGACCGAGACCACTTACACCGATATGGTCTTCATTCAGCAGATGGAATGGGTGGACGGCACTTTCTACCTTGCGTTCCGTGAGAAGACCAAGGAGGAGAAGTTGGTAGCCGCTATCACTGCAAACACCAACAGTGTGACCGATGTACAGGTCGCACTTGCGGAAGTCTACGAAATGATTTTGGGAGGTAACTAAGCATGGCTAAGATTTATGTCGCACTGATTCGCAAAGGCCTCAAGACCATTGATGACGTGCCAGAACAGCTCAAGGACTCTGTCCGAAAAAAATATGAAGAGCTATATAAGGAACGCCTATGAAAAATGCGGTAATACTCGAATCAGCGGATGTAAAGAAGATAATCGCTGAAGCATATGGCGTCTCCACTGATAACGTGAAATCCACGGGGTATTCCTACTATGTGGAATTAGATTATACCGAAAAGATCCCTAAAAAGGAGGAATTCAACAAATGACGATGAACGGAATTGACATCTCGAGCTGGCAGGCTGGAATTAACCTGGAAGCAGTGCCGGCAGACTTTGTGATCATCAAAGCGACGCAGGGAACAAGCTACGTCAACCCTGACTGCGATAGGGCCTACCAACAGGCAAAAAAAGCCGGTCGGCTTCTTGGCGTATACCATTATGCGGAAGGAGCTGACGCTGCCGCAGAGGCCGACTATTTTCTGAATAACATCGAGGGATACCTGAAAGAGGCTATCCTTTTTCTTGACTGGGAAAGCGGGGCAAACGCAAAGTTTGGAATCAATGACTTGAACTGGTGCCGTGCCTTTTTAGATCATATTACCGAAAAGACAGGCATCCGGCCAATTCTGTACTGCCAGCAGTCCATTCTGAACAGATTCACTGGAATCGGGAATTATGGTCTGTGGGTAGCACAGTACGCTACTAATGATCAAACTGGCTACCAGGAGCATCCATGGAATGAGGGCGCCTACACCTGCGCTATCCGTCAGTACTCTTCACATGGTAGACTAGCGGGATACAATGGGAACCTCGATTTGGATATTGCATATATGGACGCAGCAGGATGGCGAAAGTATGCCAATCCGAGTTCGACGGACGATGCTCCTGTCGAACCTATAAAGCCAGTAAAAAAATCGGTAGACGAATTGGCAAAGGAAGTGATCAGTGGCTCTTGGGGAGACGGCGATGACAGAAGAATACGCCTGACATCCGCAGGCTATGATTACAAGAACGTACAAAACAAGGTTAACGAAATTCTTACAGTAAAACCGCAAAGAACATACACCGTACAGTCGGGAGATACGCTCTCGGGGATTGCCTCTAGATATGGCACAACGTACCAGCATCTGGCGCAGATTAACGAGATCAACAATCCAAACGTTATCCACGTCGGGCAGGTTCTGAAGATTGATGGTAATCCTCAGTCGGGCACCGCTCAGTATTACACCGTGAAAAACGGCGACACGCTGTCAGCTATTGCGTCTAAATATGGCACATCATATCAGGCAATCGCCGCTTTAAATGGCCTGAGCAATCCTAATCTGATCTACGCAGGCCAGAAGCTCCGCGTAAAGTAAGGGAAGGGAAGCCAGAACACACATGAACAACATGACTTTGTCTGACATCGCGGCTGTTATGCCAAAGAACGGCGATCGCGATGGATTCCTGGAAGGAAACGGGATCATCATCCTGATCCTTTTCTTCCTGATCTTCGGTTTCGGTGGCGGAGGTCTCGGCTTTGGCGGAAACGGCGGCACGCAGGCCGAAGTACAGCGCGGCTTTGATACACAGGCCATCGTTAGCAAGCTGGACGGTATCACAAACGGCCTATGCGACAGCGCATATGAGAATGCACGTCTGATCCAACAGAATGAGATCAACAGCATGCAGGGCTTCAATCAGACCCAGGCAGTCGTAACTCAGGGCTTCAGCTCCATGGACAAGGCACTATGCCAGGGCTTTGGATCCGTACAGTCAAGCATCAAGGATCTTGGTAATCAGATGCAGCAGTGCTGCTGCGATATGAAGCAGATGATGATGCAGGACAAGTACGACGCACTGAAGGCCCAGTACGACCAGGCTCTCGCTGCTATCACAAACGCAACGCAGACGCAGAACATTCTGAACAGTCTTGGACGCTATGTTACTAACCCGCCGTGCCCACCACAGCAGACTGGCTATGGGTACTATGGCTACCCAGGCGTAACTGTGCAGTAGGTGAAGCATGCTGGCGGCAGTTAACACATCCGCAACAACGCTCACGGCTAATCAGATTATACCCGTCGGAGCTGTGGCGCTACGGACTAATACCGACGCGAGAATGAACAGCGGTACTGTTGAGATCCAAAGACCGGGAGTCTATGAGGTACTAGGAAACTTCAGTATCGCCGCAACAGCCACCGGGCCCGTTACCGTGCAGATGCAAGCAAATGGAACAGATGTCCCAGGCGCGACCGCCACAGTAACAGCCACAGCGGCAGAAACCGTATCCCTGCCTGTACAGGGCTACGTCAGAGCAACACCAGCAGCCACGGGTTCAACGATCCCGATCACATGGGTCGTTAACGCCGCGGGCACACTGGTAAATGCGGTGACAAGCGTAAAGCGGGTTATTTAACAGAAAGGCTCGGCCGAGAGGTCGAGTTTTTCTCGTAGGAGGAAGAAATGAACTATCTAACTAACACAGACTGGTGGGCTAAAGCTGGCACCAGAGCCATCAAGACGATGGCACAGACAGCACTCTCCCTTTTTACAGTCGGTCAGATCATGCAGGATATAGACTGGATGGTTGTGGCCAGCGCCTCGGCTGTTGCCGGTGTCTACTCCTTACTAACGTCCCTCGCGGGGCTGCCAGAAGTGGACGACGGAAACGATAGCAAAGCGAGAACTGAATAGAGAGGCGTTGTATGCAGATCGGGACAATCATCGCGATCGGAAGTCTGGCTGTGGCCATCGCAGGTTTTCTCGTCGGACGACTGTCTGCGAGCAAGAAGGATGGGCGTGAGACCGGCGTCATTCTCACAAAGCTGGATGATCTAGGCGCAAACATAAGTCGACTCGAAGCACAAGTAGACCGAATCAGCCAAAGACTGGACAACCAGGTCGAACATTTGCAGGCAGACCAAAACAACCTGCGAGAACGGCTGGCCTCTCTGGAAGGAAGGGTCAACGCGCTGGACGGAGGGGCCAGGCCGAACTAAGCTAGGGGTCGGATAAGAAGGAATGCCCGGGCACCCGCTCTGGCGTCTTTTTTTTTGGCATATTTTTGGCATAATTTGTAGAAAAAACGTTGCCAAAAAAGAAAAGCACATGAAAACAGGGAACTAAAAATGCGCATAAATAGGCGATAATGCACATAAATGGGCTATTTCCATGGCCTCCCGTCATCTCCACTTTGCTTCATTTTTCCGCATAAATATGCGGTTTTTATTTTCTGTGGCATACTTTTGGCATACTATTTTCAAAAAAATGCCTAAAATCATGCCAAAATTGACTTAAAAAAAGAACGCCGCTAGAGCGTTCTTAGAACAGATCATTTAATACTTTCTTCAGATCACCACGGGACTCTTCGTAGATGTGGGCATAGGTATGTCGCATCTCTTCAACAGTATGCCCCAGACGATCTGCGATCAGCTGGTCGTCGATCTTTCCGGATCTGATCAGATAGGAAGCATGTGAGTGCCGGAAGCCGTGCGGAGTAATCCGTGGGACTCCGGCATTTTTTATATACTTATCCAAATGTGTGGCCAGACAGTTTCTGGACAGCGGTGCCTTATCACCAAAGACGAAGTACGAAGAATCGAATCCATCCTTCTTGCACTCGGAGGCATACCGTCTTCTCAGAAGAGCAAGCAAGGAGTCCTGCAGATCGATATACCGGATCGAGTTCCTGGTCTTCGGGCTGGTCATCTTCCATGTGTGATCTTTCGTTTTATTCGTGATCGTCTTGCAGATATGGCAGCGCCCAGATCCTAGGTCAATGTCAGACCACTGTAGTGCGAACAGCTCGCCCTCACGCACGCCTGTCTGAAACAGGAACGTGAACACGTCAGACCAGTAGGGATCGTCAACCGTAGAGATAAAGTACTGGAAAGTTGAGATCTCCCAGAATTTCAAGTTGTCCTTCGGAATCTCCTCTGCACGTTTAAAGGCGGCAATCGAACGGGCTGGATTGTACTCCAGGAAGCCGAGACGAACAGCGTAGGTCAGATACTTCGAGAGTACTTCCTTCGCCTTGTTGATGGTACGCACGGCATATGGCTCTCCGTTAGGTTGCTTCTTCTGTGACACTGCCGTGAGCCACTGGGTGATCACTGGCACTGTAAGTTTTGCGATCTGAACGGAGCCCAGATACTCCTTAATGTGGTTCTGGTAGTAAGATTCACCGGAGATCAGGGTAGACTCCTTCACGCCAAGCGACGGGAAGTCAGCTCTATACTTCAGAACTAACTCATCCAGAGTGATGGATGGCCGTACCACGGTTGCGCCGACAAGGAAGGCATGCTCGGCTTCTTTCGCTTCTTTCTTAGTCTTAAACCCGCGCTTTTTATACTGGTGCTTCTTGCCTTGTATATCACGATAGGCCCCGAAAAAGAACCACGTCCCGCGTTTTTTATCCTTGGATACAGACATAATTTATCGCTTCCATTCTCGGCGCAATGCCTTCAGATAGCCAAGGATCCTGGCTCTTTCCTTCCAGTCGCCAGCAATGAACGCGCCCTGCCGAGCTGGGCATCCAGTGCCAATATAAAGCCCGCATTCAAACGACTGCAGGAAAGCCAGACGAGTAACCCCGTCGAGCACGATCAACGCAGGATGACCAGTTCTGATGGCCTTAGATGCCTTGATCAGACACACGTCCCCGCGTTTAATATCGGCGCCAGACATCTGGTCATCCGGGCATACCCACACAAAGTCCGCGTCGATGCCGGAAGCCAGGGAACCATATGAGTCCGCTACTGACGAGTCTACGACTGTGCCATCCGGCTGGATCAAAGGCAGGAAACGGACCGGACGCAGATCCGTATCCAGGTAAACCGACAGAAGGTCTGTAGCTCGGATGTTAAAGAACTCCGCCAGCTTCCGCATCTTCTCAGGACGCGGGGCCTTCAGCCCACGTGACCAGCAAGACACTGTGTTCTGGGATACCCCGCAATAAGCGGCAAGCTCCTCCTGTGTTCGCCCGGACTCCTTGAGTAGACTCGGCAACCGCCGGGCTAGTACTTCTTTCATTGATTCTGCCATAATTGAAACCCTCCTTTTTTTTGCTTTCGAGTAAACCATAAAGGTTATTATATAGCTTTACAAAAATATCTTAAAACATATCAATAAGGTTTGACAAGCCTTAAACGCAGTGTTACCTTATAAGCGTCTTAAGAACGGAGGAGGATGGCTAATGGGATAAAAGAGAGGATCCAGTTCATGTTAGAACACATGGACGCAGAGGGACTGGAGAGAGCCTACGCCATCATTCAGCGCCTCTGGTTAAGACACGACACAGGCACCAGAACACACACTCCAGTGCCTACAAAGACGAAGGCGAGACCATGATGGCCTCGTCTTTTTTTATTTGCTTTCTTTTTCTGGTTGCATGGCCCGGATCAGCTTCATCACTAGCCCAAATTTATCATTAGGCAGTGCAAACATTTCCTTCAGTATCTCCTCAACATCGGAGTCCCAGCCCTTGGATTTTGCAAGTTCCTCAATGATTGCGTCCGTATCGTTTACGAACATTTCTCCCTCGCCGTCTGTCAGCCAGAAATAATTCAAGTGATAAACGGTGGCCATGAGCTTAACCAAAGATGTGGAGGCATTGGCTGTCCCTTTTTCAATCTTGCTGATGGTTGACTCAGCGACACCCAGGGGGGCCGCAAAGTCTTTCATGGTAAGACCCAGGGCCTTCCTTGCGGCTCTAACTCTCTCTCCGATCATTTCATTTCTCCTTTCCTACTGGAATAATGGTAATCAAAAAACTTGGAAATTTCAAGTTTTTAATTGACGAACATGAAAAATCCAAGTAATATGAACATGTAACTTGGAAAAGGAAAGAAAGGAGAGTCAAAAACATGACAGAATCGCGAGATACCACACTGAAACTGGCCGATGAGGCTGGAAATATTCTGCAGCAGAAAATCAGCAAAAATCAACTTTTGTACATAAAGGGGTACCTAGCAGGAGTGAAAGATTCCGGCGCACGAAAGGAGGAAAAGACACATGCTGAAACTGAAAGAACAGAGAAAGCTGACAGGGACTGAGATCTTCAGACTACTCAGCGACAGAGCTTACGACGTCTACGCCAACACGGACCCGTTCGAGATCTATGCGATCGAGGGCGATGCTGACGTAGCCTACTCCACACAAGGAGCCTACGAATGGGAAGACCTGACTGCAGAGGAACTGAACGAGTATCTCGAAGAACTCTGGGGCAAGATCTTCAGGAGCGAGGTCTGATGGAAAACAAACAGGCAATACTGAACGACTTATGCAAGGCACTTCAGAAGACACGGAGGTATGAGCACCTACAGAGTCTCACCTATCTGACTGACGGAGACGAGGAAACCGTACATGCCGGCTTCCGATACGAAGGCAAAGGCAAGAACGGCAGACTGATCGACGTAACAATGGACAGCGGGATCGCAATGATCAAAGACGTCCTGGCAAACCTATGACAAAAAAGAACAGCCCGACTACGGCATACGGTACGCCGATAGACGAGCTGATCCAGGAAACATACGAACTTATTCGTCGGGTGTTTCACTCCAATGATGGTATTGGCGAAGAACCTCAAGAGAAACCAGAAGGCTCATCTGATAGGCGAGAGCAATCGGGTCAGTGTAATCGCGGGTAGCGGCTTCTTCCAATGCCATATGCATATTCGGACTTTTAAGATCTAGGGAATCAACGAAGTCCTGAAAGCTTTTAGACATAAAAAACACCTCCTTTCACAGGAGATTATACGAAAAAAGGAGAACACATGAATTGGATATTTGCAGAACCAAGCGACAAGGAAGCGCTGGATCAGAATCTCAAAAGAGAACCGGAATACTGGGAAATCCCAGCATTCGCAACCAAGCCCAGGACTGTATGCAAGGCAAAAGAAAAAAGCCTTGATCAGACTGACAAGGCAATGATCACGATCGGCACGATCTGCATGATAGCAGGGATTCTGGTGAGGATGTGACCATGGCAAAGAATGAACCGGAAACGCTGGAGGCGTTCCGCTACAGAATGATGACCAAAGGGTACATGAACAAAAGCGAGCTGGCCCAGTTCCTCGGATGCGGAAGAAAGCTGGCCAGCAAAGTATATGACTCCATCCTCAAAGACCTTGAAAAGCAGGGAGTCGAGAAGCTGGATCATGGCCTGATATTGACAACTAGAGCCATCGATTACTGCGGACTTTCGGAAAAAAAGGTAATCGATGCCTACAGACGCAGTAAATAAAAAAAAGGGCTGATGGGATCCGAAGATCGCACCAGCACCAGAACACACAACCTCATTATAACAGATGGGGCTTGTAAAAGAAAGGAAAAAGAAATGAACAACGGAATGCACCCGATCGACTCCGATCGGCTCAGAGCAGAACTGAAGACACGCGGAATTGGCCAAGACCAGGCCAGCGTTGAAATGGGGTTCTCGCATGCGTCAGTAGCGATGGCCATAAGGCGCGGAACCATATCTCAGGCGATGAAGATCCGGCTAGAGACAAAACTGGGCATCGCATACGACATGATCAAGCCAAGAGTGGCACCGGCGCCAAAACCAATGCCGAAGCCGACGGCGGCGCCAACGCCAGAGGTAAAGCCGGACCCTGGCCCAGATAAACCGCGGGATACGCCACCGTATGGCGAGCTTCGCGAGATTCGAAAAAATACTGAGAGGATCATTAATCTTCTCTCGATTATAGCTGATCGCGTTACAAAGTAGGAGGAAATGAAATGAAAGCAGAGATCAGAATCACCCTGGACAACCTCGAAGATCTGGATGGCTTAAACGGGATTGTACAGGCCGTAAAGGCGGCACAGGAAAAAGAAAAGACTGAATCGGTAAAGCAGGAGGCCACAGAAGCAGCGAAAGAGGAAGAAGCCCTGCCTGCGGCACCGGTTGCCGAGAAGCCAGATCGCAAAGAAATGCTGGAACTTTGCCAGCAGTACATCGATCAGAAAGGACCGGGCACACTGGTGGCTTTGTTCCAGCAGATTGATCCTAAGGTACGCAAGTTTACGCAGCTGAAGGAAGAGGACTGGCTGGCACTGAAGGCCGCCATCCTGGAGGGGCTCAATGCCTGACAAGCACGCGCTCCTCTCGGCATCCAGCTCAGACCGCTGGATTCACTGCCCGCCCTCCGCTCGGCTTGAGGAGAGAGTTGCTGAGAAGCCCTCCTCTTACGCGGCTGAGGGCACGGAAGCCCATTCCATCGCTGAACAGAAGCTGAATAACTGGAAGGACGGCCATCCACGCAAGAAGGTGGCCTGCCCGAATGGAGAGATGGACGAGGCAACGACATATTACCGAGACTATGTAGTGGAGGCCTTCAACGCAGAAAAGAAGCAGGACGACGCAGCGGGCCTCTTCGTAGAGGTGCAAGTGGGCCTCGCTAACTGGATCCCGGAGGGATTCGGCACATCAGACGCCGTCATTGTTTCAAACAAAACATTGCATGTTATCGACTTCAAGTACGGGACTGGGGTGCCAGTTTCCGCAGTTGAAAACCCGCAGCTGATGCTTTACGCAGCAGGCACAATGGCAAAGTACGACATGCTCTACGACTTCCAGATCATCACGATCCACATCGTACAGCCGCGTATTGACAACATAAGCACGTACTCGCTTACCGTAGACGAGCTGAAGGACTGGCTCACGAACGTCGTACAGCCGGCCGCAAAACAAGCCTGGAATGGCGAAGGACAGCAGCAAGCAGGCCACTGGTGCCGATTCTGCAAGGTAAAGGCGCAATGCAAAAAGCGCGCTGAAGAAGCCTTTGCGGTAGCAGCAGAAAACAAACGCCTGGACAAAATGCTTCTGAGCGACCAGGAGATCGCTGAGCTTCTGCCACAGCTGGACCCGATAGAGAAGTGGTGCAAGGACGTTCAGGGCTATGCCCTCGAGCAGGCGATGGCGGGTACACAGTACGCTGGATGGAAGGTTGTCGAGGGAGTAAGCAGGCGAAAGATCACCGACGAGATAGAGGCGTCCAGGAGGCTCCAGACCGCGGGCTTCCACTATACGGACATAACACAGACAAAGCTGAAGAGCATAACGGAGCTCGAAAAGCTGACTGGTAAAAAGGCCTTCGCGGAGATCGTCGGAGACGCATGCCAGAAGCCGCCAGGAGCGCCAACGCTGGTGCCCGAGTCAGACAAACGGCCATCTATCATGGAAAAGAATCTGGAGGTATTCAGTGACCTATGATCGATAGAGAAGCAGCAGAAAAGCGGATGCGGGAGCTGAGCGAAGAGATCCGGACAGCAAAGACAGGTCCTCATCGCAACGACCTGATCAGAGCGAGGCGTAACTTACACAGGAGACTTAAATTCAATGACTACAACGGATTTTATACTCGGTCTGATCATCGGGATCAGCATGATTCTCGGGGCAATGGGAGTCCTGATCCTGACCGGACCGGAAGATAAAAAGGAAAACATTAACGCAGAGTTAGACAGAAGAATAAAGGAGAACAAAAAACATGAGAACCGATAACAAAGTCAGAATTGGCCAGGTCAGACTGGCATACGTACATCTGGATGAACCGAGAGCATTTGATGAAAGTCAGACGCCGAAATACGAAGTAACAGCCATCATCCGCAAGGACGACAAGAAGTCGCTGGACGCGGTAAAGAAGAGCTACGAGATCGCAAGCCAGAACGGTGTCGAGAAGTTCGGACAGGGCTTCACCCGCAGAGTTACACCACTGGTAAGACCAGAGGGCAGTGACAATGGCCTGCTGATCGACTGTGATAAAGACGACCGTTATGCGGACAATGAGGATTTCAAAGGATGCTACATGCTCGGCATCAAAGCAAAGACAAAGCCAGCAGTCGGGTCCTCAAAGTTTGGCACCAGCCACCTGCTGGAAAAGAACGAGATCCAGGATGAGCTGTACTCTGGATGCTACGGGTATGTGTTCTTCAACTTCTACCCTTACAGCTTCAACAATGGCACAAAGATGGGCATCGCTGCCGGCCTGGACAGTGTCTACAAGACTGCCGACGGCGAGTCCTTAGGCGGACGCAGTAACAACCTGAACGCCTTCTCCGACCTGGATGAAGAGGATCCTCTGGGCGTTGACTCAGATGATCTCCCATTCTGAGAAACACATCCTGCATATCGACCTGGAGACCTACTCCAGCGTCGATCTCGCATCATGCGGAGTTTACAAGTATGCAGAAAGCCCGGACTTCCGGATCCTCTTGTTCGGGTATGCCTTAGACGACGGACCAGTGACTGTAATCGATCAGCCACAGGAACTGCCTGAGGAACTCTGCGACGCTCTGTTTAACCCCGACATCATTAAAGTGGCGCACAACGCAGCCTTTGAAAGAGTCTGCCTGTCCTACTTTCTCTATCGCAATAACAGCTGGAATCAGACAGAAGAACATGATCAC
>ERZ808252.228-NODE-228-length-59188-cov-6.189979_pt1 | contig 59188 bp, 48 predicted proteins | sample MGYA00521242_ERZ808252 | MGnify/ENA primary metagenome ERZ808252 (study PRJEB31516, sample SAMN03275581) | gut metagenome | biome: mammalia-associated habitat; material: feces | host: Papio cynocephalus | place: Kenya | collected 2012-08-07 ... | reverse complement strand
TGGGCACATTGAACCAATGTACGGCTTTGATGCCGATGAGACTTACAAGGAATGCTCCGACAAACGAACCGAATATGGGGCCGTAGCCCAATTCAAAGTTGACGAAATTGCGCGTGCATACGGCCAAGGCACCTCCAAGGGCAATGAACCAAAGCAGCTTTTTGGGAATGTTGAAGATGAACGAAAAGCCGACGGCCGATATGGCTGCCGCAACGGCGTAGATAAAGTAGGTGTCGTGAGGTATCATGCTGAGTTCGCCGAAGCTTTCGGCTATGGTTACGTTTTCGCCCGACAGCACGTGAAGGGCAAACATGATGCCGAACGCCATGGCTGTTAGGGTGACTGTGCAGTTGAGGAACCGGGTGAATCCAACGACAAGGTAGTCGCTGATCATGTCGTCGACGAAATTGATGATGGGCACGCCGGGAACGATGAACAGGGCACAGGCCAGAAGCGGGTGGTAGGGCGTTGACGACAGTCCCGACTTGCTGGTGGCATAGGCAAGGATGGTACTTGCAAAGGCGGCTATGGTAACACTCATGTAATGGTTGATGCCGAGGCGGATGCAGTGGAAGCGCAGGCGGAATCCTATCATGGCACAAAGGGAAGCAAAGAAAAACGCCATCCAGTCGCAGCCGAAAAGCTTGCAAAAGCCGCCGCAGGCGAAACCGGCCATGACGGCCGTGGCCATGGGGGAGTAGTTGCGTTTTTGGTGTTCAATCTTTTTCAGTTCTTCTTCGTACTTGTCTAACGAATAGTCTTCGCGAATGGCGCGCCACGACAGGTGGCTGATGTCGGTTATGGCCTGCATGTTGACCGAGTGCTTCTCGCACTTCTGGAATTTCGACACTGAGTGTTTTTCGTCGCTGATATTGACAAGGAGCATGGTGTAGCTGACATGAATGTGCAACTTTTCTTCGGGGATGCCGAGGAAAGCTGCGGCACGCTTCATGTTGCGTGTGACGCGGCTGGTATCGGCCAGGCTTTCGATGAGCATCTGTCCGGTTTTGAGCAGCAGGTGGAGCTTGCGTCTCAGTAGCAGTTGTTCTTGTTCTTCTTGTGTAGTCAGGTGAGACATGGTTGTAGGCTTGTGCGGTGGCCGGGGGTTAGCATCCCATGGTTTCGCGATAGAAATCGAGCATGTCAAAAATCTCATCCTTCGTGGCCGATTGGTCGATGTGGATTTGTCCGATGTCCGACAACAGGGTGAAATTGACGGCGTTGCCCGTGTTTTTCTTGTCGTGGGTCATCAGTTCGTACAGCTTGTCATATTGTTTGCAGTCGAAAGCGAATACGCCGTAGTTTTCTTTGATGAAGCGTATGGTCTGGAGCATGGCATCGTGGGGAAATCCGAGCCGCTTGCAGCTCAGATACAGTTCGCAGACAAGTCCCCAGGCCACGGCGTATCCGTGGAGCACAGGATGTTGGCTTTGCAGCGACAAGCTTTCTATGGCATGCCCGGCCGTGTGACCGAAATTGAGGGCCTTTCGAATGCCTCGCTCTTCAGGGTCTTCGCGGACGATGTGCTTTTTGACATTGACGCTCTTTTCGACCAGATGATGAAGGATGTCGAGGTCGGGCGACTGCAGGTCGTAGTGCATGAGCTGTGCCCAATCTTCTTTGCTGGAGATGAGCGCGTGCTTGAGCATCTCGGCAAATCCCGAACAGATATTGTTGCCATCCAAAGAGCGCAGGAAACCGGTGGAGATGATGACTTCGAAAGCGTTGCGAAACACTCCTATCTCGTTTTTCAGTCCGTTGAAATTGATTCCCGTCTTTCCTCCTACCGAGGCATCGACCATGGCAAGCAGGGTGGTGGGGATGTTGATGAACTTGATGCCTCTCTTGAACGTAGAGGCGGCAAACCCGCCCAAGTCGGTGACCATGCCGCCGCCGATATTGACGAGGAGCGAACGGCGCGTGGCGTGTTGCTCGCTAAGCTGTTGCCATACATGCGACAAAGACGACAATGTCTTGTTTTCATCACCTGGACCTATCGCGATGAACTTCGCTTTTCTGACCGCTTCGCACTTTTTGCATAGCGGAAGGCAGAGTCGGGCTGTCGTTTCGTCTGTCAGTATGAACAAACAGTCGTAGTGTGTTGCCGACAAGGTGCTTTCCAGGTCGCCGGCAATGTCTTTTGAAAATAGAATGCTTTGTTCTTCCATGACATTGCAAAGGTAAGCGTTTAAATTCTGCCGTGGTTAGCTTTTCCGTTACTTTTACAGATGAGCGGCAAGGCTTTTCCTGCGTTTGGCAGCGGGCTTTTGCAAGAGACGAATACTTTGGAAAGCCGACTTATCCTTTTTGCGGTGTGTCTGAGAAAAGGCTTTTTGTCGGGGAAAGCGTCAATTTCCTTGGCTTTTGTTTTGCCAAGTGAATAGAATTTAGTTTATTTGCACTTGAAAAGATATTGAGATTCATAGGAATCTTTCAGAAGTCGAAAAAACTATAAGAAGACAACAACATGGTAAATGTTCCAGAAGAGAGAACGGATGAGCTGAAAAGTCTGAATTCCGTTGAACAGCCTGCCGAGACAGTAGCACCTGTGACATCGGAGACTGAAGAAAAGCCTGCGCTTCAAGCGGAGGAAGAAAATAATGCCTTGAACGAGGAGACCGCTGTGGAAAATAACGACATCCCGGTATCGCCCGAAGAGGAAGACCCCGATGCAAGTCTGGCGGAAAGCAATATAGAAATTCCGGATACGAAAGAAAAAATCATAGAAAGACTGGAAACGCTGGCCGAACATGTGGAGCAGAGTGGCAAAGCAGAGCTGGATCTTTTGAAGCAGGGCTTCTATAAAATATTGAAAGAAGAAAGAGCACAACTTAGAGCGCAATATCTGAAAGATGGCGGCAATCCTGATGAATATACCGAACCCGAAGAGCCGCTCGAACCGAAGTTCAAGAAATTGATGGCAACGGTGAGAGAACATCTGGCGAAGGTACAGGAAGAAGTGGAAAGACTGAAAGAAGTGAACCTTCAAAAGAAAAAGGCCTTGTTGGAGCAAATCAAGGCTCTGGCTGCCACTCCCGAAGATGCCAACAAGAATTATGAGCAATTCCGCAAGTTGCAAGAAGAATGGAAGGCCATAAAGCCGATACCGGCCCAATCGGCCAATGAGGCGTGGAAGAATTTCCAATTTGCCGTAGAGCAGTATTACGACTTGCTGAAAGAAAACAATGCCTTGCGCGACTATGATCTCAAGAAAAACCTTGAGGCAAAAACCTTGTTGTGTGAGACAGCCGAAAAACTGGCCGAAGATCCCGATGTAATACATGCCTCTCATCAATTGCAGCAGTTGCATCAGGAGTTCCGTGAAATAGGTCCGGTGGCAAAAGATTTGCGCGAGGATTTGTGGAATCGTTTCAAAGCGGCTTCGACAGTCATTAACAAGAGGCATGCCCAGTATTTTGAGCAGTTGAAAGCCAAGGAAGAAGAAAATCTGGAGAAGAAAACGGCTCTTTGCGAAGAAATTGAAAATATAGAGACTGCCAATCTTCAAACCTATGCAGAATGGGAGGAGATTACAAAGAAAATCATAGGAATGCAGCAGCAGTGGAAAGAAATAGGGCGTGCACCGAAGAAGACGAATACGAAGATTTTCGAGCGTTTCCGTGCTGCTTGCGATAATTTCTTTAACAAGAAGTCGGAGCATTTTAAAGAGCAGAGAAAATTGCTGGCCGAAAACGGCGGCAAGAAGCTGGCACTTTGTGAGCAAGCCGAAGCGTTGAAAGACAGCACCGAGTGGGCTTCGACAACAAACAAGCTGGTGCAGCTGCAGAACGAATGGAAGCAGATAGGCCCCGTTTCACGCAAAAACTCGAACGCCTTGTGGGAGCGTTTCAACGGAGCTTGCAATTATTTCTTCGAGCAGAAAAAGAAGGTGCTGGGTGATCAGCGTAAGGAAGAAAACGCCAATCTGGCCCAGAAAAAAGCCATTGTCGAAAAGCTCGAAGCTGTGGCCGTTGAAGCCGGTCAGGATGCTGCCGAGAAAGTGCGTGCCCTGATGGATGAATGGGGAGCGACAGGACATGTGCCCTTTAAAGAAAAGGACAAGATATATGCCAAATATCGCGAAGTGGTTGACAGACTGTTTAAAGAGCTTGATTTGTCGTCGATACGGAGAGCGCGTCCTCAAAGAAGCAAGGGCGAGCGTAACAATGAAGCCAACCAAGGACGTTCGAACAGTCTGTACAGACAGTATGAAAGCAAGAAAGCCGAATTGGCAACCTACGAGAATAATTTCTCATTCCTTACGGCACATTCCAAGAACGGCAATGCTTTGATTGACAATCTGAGTAAAAAGATTGAAACGCTGAAAGCCGATTTGATTAAATTGGTAGAACGCATCAAAGCACAAGAAAAGGAGGCAGAGGAGGCTGCCAATGGTGCTAAGGCCGAACCCGAAAACGAGATTTCTCAAGAGAACGTGAAGAGCGAAGATTAAAATGTAGACAAAACTCATAGATGACGCGGCTTTGCTCAAAGGAGTGAAGCCGCGTCTCTTTATCAATCTGTAATTCTGAATTTAACTCATAAAGTATGACAAAGCATCTGATTTTATTGTTCTTTTTAATGACATCGGCCGGCTTGCTGACGGCACGCACAACCAAGGTTCATGCCGACCGGCTGTGGACCGATGTAGAGGGAAAGCCCATGAATGCGCATGGAGGCAACATCCTGTTTCATGACGGCGTGTATTATTTGTATGGCGAGCACCGTATAGAAAATACTCCGGGTGTGAGCCAGGACGGTATCTACTGCTATTCTTCTACAGATTTGGTGAATTGGACATCTCGCGGCTATGTGCTGCGCCCTACCGGTGAGGCTGATTTCGAAATGGGTTGCTTGATGGAACGTCCGAAAGTGGTCTATAACAAGCGTACAAAAAAGTTTGTAATGCTGTTCCATCTTGAACTGAAAGGAAAGGGCTATGCGGCAGCTCGTGTGGGTTTTGCTGTAAGCGATGCTCCCGATGGCCGATTCCGCTTTGTGCGTTCTTTGCGTCCTAATGCGAAACGTTGGCCGAAAGACTTTAAGGCAAAGGAAAAAGAGCTTGCCTTGTCGTGGCGAGGAAAAGACTTGAGCAAACTTGGGCACGAACAGTGGAAGCAGGCGGTAGAAACAGGCGTTTATTTGGCGCGTGATTATGATGGCGGGCAGATGAGTCGCGACATGACGGTCTATGTTGATGACAATGGCAAGGCCTACCATATTTTTTCTTCAGAAGAAAATGCAACCTTGCATATAGCCAGGCTTACAAAAGACTATCTGGATTATACGGGTGAGTATGTACGTGTGGCTCCCGGAGGAAGTAATGAAGCTCCCTGCATATTCAAGAAAAATGGCGTGTATTGGCTGATAACCAGCGGTTGTACGGGATGGGCACCTAATAAGGCGCGTATGTTTTCGGCCCGTAACATTTTCGGCCCGTGGAAGCAACATGAAACTCCTTTTACAGGACCTGGCTGTGAAACTACCTTTAGTGGGCAGGGCGCGTATATTCTTGATAACAGAAAACGGGGAGGAGGCTTATATTTTGTCGGTGATATTTGGCAGCCGAAGCAATTGAGCAGATCTCGCCAACTTTGGTTGCCTATAGATTTCGAAGATGGTAAGCCGAGTATCCCTTGGCGTGAAACTTGGGAATTGGAATTGCCTGACTGATTTGGTGAGAACCGTTATGGGTGCGAGTCTATAAAACATAAAAACACCGCCAATCCTTTATTGGGTTGGAGGTGTTTTTATGGGTGGATTTATTTTATCAGGTTACGGAAGCAAACCGTAGCTGAATGCATCGAAGAATTGGTAAATCTGGCTGAGCAGACCTGCAAAGACTACACCGATGGCGCAGATGGCGAGGCCGACTTGCGTGTAGCCGTCGCTGGTGAATGGCGCGATGGGTGTGTCGTTCTTCTTAATGTACATGGCTTTTACTATCAGCAGGTAGTAGTAGAGCGATATGACGGTATTGACCAAGGCAATGAATACCAAGATTTCAAATCCGGCCTTGAATCCTGCCATGAAGATGAAGAACTTGGAAAAGAATCCTGCAAAGGGCGGAATGCCGGCCAATGAAAAGAGGGAGAGCGTCATGATGAACGAAAGCTTCGGATTGGTTGCATAGAATCCGTCGTAGTCGCTGATGTTTGTTTTCCCGCTTCGTTGCTCAACAATGTTGATAATGATGAATACGCCGAGGTTGGCAACCATGTATACAAACAGGTAGTAGACCATTGCCGTCATGCCTTGTGCCGTTCCTCCCATGACTCCCAAGACAAGGTAGCCGGCTTGAGATATGGCCGAGAACGCCATGAAACGCTTGATGTTGTTTTGGCGAACGGCAAAGATGTTGGCAATAGTGATGCTGACAATAATGATCCAAAAGAGAATCAGATTCCAGTCGGCAATCATTGGAGCGAAAACCTTTGTGAGGACGACGAACATGACGAATGCTGCTGCTCCTTTGGAAATGACGCTCAGGTAGCCGGTGACGGTAGTCGGGGCTCCCTGGTAGGTGTCGGCTGTCCAGAGGTGGAACGGCACCAAGGAGATCTTGAAGCCGATGCCGCTGATGAACAGGACGAGCGCGGCAAGCTGTACAAGGTTGGAAGTGTCTATGGCACGAACCATGTCATCGAAGTAGAGCGTGCCGCATGTGCCATAAAGCAATGAGATGCCATAAAGCAACAGACCGCTTGAGAACAGCGCTGTGAGAATGTACTTGGCTGCGGCTTCTGCCGATTCTTCGTTCTTTTTTGTGAAGGCCACCAAGGCTGTCATAGGGATGGAGGCTAATTCCAGACCGATGAAGAACATCAGGAAGTGTCCGGCCGAAATCATGAAGTACATACCCAAGAGCGTGAATAGGGTCAAGAGGTAGAACTCACCTTGCTTTATGTGGTTTTCTTCGCGTTGCATCCATACGTGAGCCATCAGGAATACGATGAGGGTGCCGACGTTGAGCACGGCTTTTACCACTGTCATCATCGGGGTAAGTTCGTACATGCCGCCGAATGCCGATGTTTCGGGACGGGAGAATGCGAGCATTGTTGCCGTCTGAATCAGAAGCAGTATAACGGGTAGCGTTGTAAGCAGCTTTGAAGGCTTTTTGTCTTTATCAGTGCCGCATAGGAACATGTCGGCCAAAAACAAGATGACGATGACTGCAAGCAGCGTGAGCTCGTCAAACATATTTAGAAACTGAGAATAATCCATTGTGTTTCCTGTTTTAAAGATTAAAGAAAGGGATTGCATTGCGATATGGTATGGGTTGCATGCTTTACTTGCTCCATTACCGGTGCCACGCTACCGTCTATCAGATTGCTGAGCCAAGAGGGAGCCAAACCAATGCCGGCGATGCATGCTATCAGCACAATAATGGCCAACCGTTCTTCCCAATGAGCATCGTGCAACTTGGCATGTTCGGGATTCTTGTTTGTTCCATAAAGGATTTTGCCTACCATGCGCAGTATGTAGACTGCTGCTACTACGATACTGGTTGTTGCGGCAATGGTCAGAACACGGTGGAATGTGTCTGCATTCTGGAACGCTCCGACGAAAATGGTCATTTCGGCAACGAAACCACTCAAGCCCGGCAGTCCCAGATTGGCCAATCCGGCAATGGCGAATCCCACCGACAGGAACGGGATGATGCGCATCAGACCGTTCAGTTCGCGTATGTCGCGGGTGTGGGCGCGGTGGTAAATCATACCGATTACGGCAAAGAAGAGGGCTGTCATCAGACCGTGGCTCAACATTTGGAGTATGGCACCTGTCGATGCTGTTGATGTCAGCATTAGGATGGCAAAGAGCACCATGCCGCAGTGCGATACCGAAGAGTAGGCGTTGAGGTATTTCAAGTCGGTCTGTACGCAGGCACTAAGAGCGCCGTAGACCACACCGGTTCCTGTCAGTATCAAGAAAATCCAGCTAAGCTCATTGGCTGCGTCGGGCAACAGGTAGATGGCGATCCGGAAGCAGCCGTATCCGCCTAATTTCATCAGTACGCCTGCGTGCAGCATGGATACTGCTGTCGGTGCCGAGGCATGACCGTCGGGGCTCCATGTGTGGAACGGGAACATGGCTCCCAATACTCCGAATCCGACAAATACAAACGGGAACCAGATGCATTGTTTGCTGAACTCTATCAGTGAAGCACCGCCCGTGTGGTTGGCAATGTCAAGGATGTTGAAGGTCTGGCCGCCGGAGCCATAGAAGATGCCGAAGATGCCCAGCATCAAAAAGGCGGAAGCACCCATCAGCATCAGAGTGAGCTTCATGGCCGAGTATTCCTTGTGGCCCGACCCCCATACGCCGATGAGCAGGTACATAGGTATCAGGGCTATTTCGTAGAACATGAACATCATGAACAGGTCTATCGAAATAAAGAATCCGAATACACCCATGCTCAACAGGGTGAACCAAAGGAAGTATTCCTTGCACATGTCCCATGACACGAATGTGCCCGTGAAGACGATGACACCGGAAAGCAAAAGCATGGCCACAGAGATGCCGTCTACTCCTACCGAATAGGATATATGGAGCGGCTCAAACCATGTGAAGCTGGCGGTGTAGAGCATTTCGGCCGATTCACCTGCGGCGCGGTCGGTTAGGAATTTCAGGGTTAAGAAGATGGACAGGGCCAATAGGGCAGAACTGCCGACGACCATGACGGCGCGAATGCCTCGCGTTCCTTTTGCCAGCCACAGGCCGAGGAGCATCAGGAGCGGAATCAATACAAATAATGATAGGAAATTCATATCGTAAGCAGTTTTATAAGATCAACATTAATATAAGAATCAGTACGCCAATCAGGAATACGAAGGCATATTGCTGAACGCGTCCGCTTTGCAGTGTGCGGATGCCGTTGCTTGCTGCGTTCGTGCCCCAGGCCAGGAAGTTGAAGAACCCGTCGACCACGTGGCGGTCAAACCATGCTATGGGGCGGCTGATATAGGCGAAGATGATGCGGTGAGTAACAAATTGATAGATTTCATCGATATAGAAACGGTGATAGGCCCACTTGTGAAGGCTGGGGAAAGTTTCTTTGAGGCGAACGGCCACGGGCTGGCTACTGCGTGCATAGATCCATGTTGCCAAGGCTATGGAGGCCGATGCAATCGCAATGCTTGTGCCGGCTACTGACCAGTCGAGATGTATGTGGTAGGCTTCTCCGGTGGCACTTACATAGCTGCCGAATGTGCCGGGAAGTATCCATCCTATGGTCACTGTGATGACTGTCAGAATTATCAAGGGTACGGTCATTACAGCGGGGCTTTCATGCGGTGTGTGTTCGGCATGGTAGGCCTTGTTCTCTGTTCCCCAGAAGATGCCGTAGTACAGGCGGAACATGTAGAAGGCTGTCATGGCTGCGATGGCTGTCATGATCCAACCCATTGCGGTGCTGTAGTGGAATGCGGCAACGAGGATTTCGTCTTTCGAGAAGAATCCACTGAACGGCGGTATGCCTGAGATGGCAAGACATGCAATGAGGAATGTGATGTGTGTGATGGGCATATATTTGCGCATGCCACCCATGAATTCCATTTCATTGCTGTGTACGGCGTGGATGATGCAGCCTGCGCACAGGAAGAGGGTTGCCTTGAACATGGCGTGTGTGAACAGGTGATACATGGATGCCATGTAACCGAGGCTTGCATGGTTGTCGGTGTAATTGCCTTCGGGCATGCAAACGCCGAGTGCCACCATCATGAAGGCTATTTGCGAGATGGTCGAGAATGCCAGCACGCGTTTGATGTCGCTTTGTGCGCATGCCACGGCTGCGGCATAGAATGCTGTGAAAGCGCCTATCCATGCAACGATGTGCAGTGTGTCCGGTGCATATTGAATCCACAGGGGGAACATGCGTGCCACCTGAAATACGCCGGCTACTACCATCGTGGCGGCGTGGATCAGTGCGCTGACAGGAGTAGGTCCTTCCATGGCATCGGGCAACCAGATGTGGAGCGGGAACATGGCACTTTTGCCTGCACCACCGATAAACATCAGGAAGAGTGCCGTGGGCAGGATGAAGCCTGCGCCGGCTATAGCTTTCGAGAAGTCGGCTTCGGCGCCCGGCATGGCTCCGTTGAGGTAGACTGCCGAGTTGGTGAAGTCAAAGCTGAACGAGCCTGTGTAGTAGCCGTAGAACAGGATTCCGATGAGGAAGCCCAGGTCGGCAAAGCGTGTCACGATGAAAGCTTTCTTCGAGGCTGCCACTGCCGGAGCCTGCGTGTAATAGAAACCGATGAGCAGATAGGAGCAGACACCTACAAGTTCCCAGAACATGTACATTTGGAAGATGTTGGTGGCCAGTACAAGGCCGAGCATCGACATGGTGAACAGGCTCAGGTAGGCATAGTAGCGTTGGAATCCGCGTTCGCCGTGCATGTAGCCGAATGAGTAGATGTGAACCATCAGCGAGACGGTCGAGATGACTATGAGCATCATCACCGAGATGGGGTCGAGCATGATGCCGAGGTCGAAGTGCAGGCCTTCGTCAAAGAAGGGCAGCCATGTGAAGTTGTAGGGGACGATTGTCTGGAATACGCCGTTGACGCGGTCGGCCGTGAAGTATTCAAAGGCTGTGTAGTAGGACATGACGGCCACTACGCCCAAGACGATGGTGCCGAACAGGCCCGCAGTACGATGGCTGAGCCATTTTCCTGCCAATCCTAAAAACAGGAAAGAAAGGAATGGCAATAGCAGGATAAAGACTGTGTATGTATAATCCATGGGTTAATTCTTGTTTGTCGTTATTACCATTTCATTTTGTCGAGGTTTTCAACGAAGTTGTTCTTCAGATTGCGGTAGATGTTAATCATCACGGCAATGGCGATGGCTGTTTCGGCTGCCGAGATGGCTACCGAGAACAGCGTGAAGAAGTAACCTTCCTGTCCTTCGGGATAGAGCATGCGGTTGAATGCCGCGAAATTAATGTCGGCAGCGTTCAGCATCAGTTCTATTGAGATGAGGATGGCCAATGTGTTCCGGCGGGTCAGAAATCCGTAAACGCCGATGAACAGCATCAATGCCGAAAGAATTAGAAAACAATTTATAGTTACCATTTCTGTTTCGTGTTTAACGTTTACGTGCGATGATCAGACCGCCGACGATGCAGGCGAGCAGCAATATGCTGACTGCTTCGAAGGGTAGCAGGTAGCCGTATTTGTCGGAGGCGATGATCTGTTGTCCGATGAGTTGGATGGATGTGGCCTGTTCGTCGGGTGCCGTCAGGATGTTGCAGGCGAACTTATGTGATATGAAGATAAACAGCATGAGGGCTGCACCGCACAGACTGGCTGCCAGGGCGGCCATCTTTTTGGCTATTTGCGAGGGGCCGTTTTCCTTGTGATGGTCGGAGCGGCCTGTCAGCATCAGAGCGAAGATGTAGAGCACCACTACGCCGCCGGCATATACCATTACTTGAACCGAGCCGAGGAATGTGTATCCCATGAGGAAATACAGGCCTGCTGTGCCGAAGAGGACAAACAGCAGGTAGGTTGCGGCGCGCATCAGGTATTTGGTGGTTACGGCCAATAGTGCGCAACCCAGGATGATTGCCGCCAATATGAAAAATATGATTGTCGTTGCCATGCTTAGTCCTCCTTGTTAGTTGTTGTGGTTGCCGCTGCAGCCGGTGCGGCCGGTTTCTGAATAACGGGTTTTGGTTTTTCTTCTACCTTGCTTCCCGGGTGGTTGAGCTGCATGTTCAGCTTGGTTTTGTCGAACACGGCGTTTTCGAATTCCTGGTTAAAGCGGATGGCGTTGTGGGGACAGGCCAGTACGCACAGGTTGCAGAACATGCATTGTCCTACGTTGTATTCATATTTTACCAGCTGGCGTTTTTTCTTGCCGTCTTCGGTTGTCACCATTTCGCTGGTCACGGTGATGGTGCCGTTGGGGCATGCCATCTGGCACAGTCCGCAGGCCACGCATTTGTGTTCGTTCTTGTCGTTGTGTGGCATTTCCAAACAGAAGCGGTTGCGGTCTGAGAATTTCAGCGTTTTGCGGTTTTCGGGATACTGTTCGGTTTCGTCTTTTTCAAAGAAGACCTTGAGTGAGGTCTTCAGGCCGATGCCCAGGCTTTTCATTGCCTCGACGATTCCTCCTATGTATGTATTGTTGTCCATAATTCAATGGGGCTTTTTAAAGTGTCAGGCCCAGGCAAACGACGAGAGCCATCAATATGATGTTAAACATGCTGATAGGTAGCAGGTATTTCCATTCCAGCGAAAGGAGCTGGTCGATGCGCAGGCGTGGGAATGTCCATCTGATCCACATCAAGAGGAATACTACGAAGAATGCTTTGGCGAAGAACCATACGAATCCGGGTATGTAGCTCATGATGGTGTTGAAGCCGTCCATGCCGGGCAGGTAGAGCGGTGCCCATCCTCCCAGGAAGATGGTTGCTGCCATTGCGCTGCATATAAACAGGTTCAGGTATTCTGCCAGATAGAAGAATCCGAATCCCATGCCTGAGTATTCTGTGTGGTATCCGGCTGTCAGTTCGCTTTCGGCTTCGGGCAGGTCGAACGGGCCGCGGTTGCATTCGGCGTTGCCGGCTATCAGGTAGATGATGAATGCCAGTACTGCCGGTATGTGTCCGCGCACGATGTTCCATCCGTAGTCGGCTTGCTGCTGTACGATTTCCGAGAGTTGCATGGTGCCGCAGAGCATGATGACGGTGAGCATGGTCATGCCGATGCTCAGCTCGTAGCTCACCAGCTGTGCACCGCTTCGCATGGCACCGATGAGGGGATATTTGCTGTGGCTTGCCCAACCGGCGAGCAGTATGCCGACGACTCCTATGCCCGATACTGCGATGAAGAAGAAGGCGCCTACGTTGAAGTCGAGTATTTCCAGTCCTTTGTTCCAGGGTATGCAGGCAAAGGTGAGGAACGAGGCTGCCAATACGAAGTAGGGTGCCATGTCGTGGAGCAGGCGGTCGCTTTGGCGCATTTTGATGATTTCCTTGGTCAGCATTTTCAGCACGTCGGCGAATACCTGGAGCAGTCCCCATTTTCCTACGCGGTTGGGGCCTATTCGGCACTGGAAGAATGCGCATATCTTACGTTCCGCATAGATGAGCACGATGGCGAGGATGGCATATAGGATAATGATGAAGAGCAACACGATGAGGCATTCTATGCCTATGGCCGCCCATTCTGGCATTGCGCCGCAAAGCAGGGCGTGAAACCATTTTGTTACTATACTGAAGTCAAACATAATCTTTTCTCTTTATATTATCTGTCAATGTCGGGTATCACGAAGTCCATGGATGCGCCTATGGCTATGAGGTCGGCAAATTTCTGTCCGCGGCTTGCGGTGTCCATGGCGTTGGCCAGTGGCAGGCTGCTGCTGCGGTAGTGTACGCGATACGGGAACTTGTCGCCCTTGCTTTCTATGAATACGCCCAGTTCACCGCGGCTGGCTTCGACGGCCTGATAGTAGTCGCCTTCGGGTAGTTTGATGATGGGTTTGCGCTTGGCCTGGTATTCGCCTTCGGGAATGTTGTCGATCAGTTGGTCGATGATGTTCAGGCTTTCGAGCATTTCGTCCATACGGTTCCAGTGGCGTGCGTTGGTGTCGCCTTCGGTGCGCACGATTTCGGTGAAGTTCACTTTGTCGTACATGGCGTAGGGGTGACGCTTGCGCACGTCGTTTTTCCATCCGCAGGCGCGTCCCACGGGGCCTGTGAGTCCCAGCGATATGGCGTCTTCGTTGCTGATTGTGCCTACGCCCTCCATGCGCTGACGGGCTATGATGTTGGTGGTAAAGATGTCCTGATATTCGTGGAACCGTTTGCGGAGGGCTTTCTCGAATTCTTTTACTTCTTTGACGAAGCTGGGCAGTATGTCATACATTACGCCGCCTATGGTGTTGTAGTTCATGATGAGGCGGCCGCCGAAGTTGTCTTCGAATATCTTCATCAGCTGTTCGCGTTCGCGGAAGGTATAGAAGAAGGCGGTCAGTGCACCGGTGTCCATGGCCATGCATCCGTAGTAGATGAGGTGCGATGCGATGCGCTGCAGTTCGTCCATGATGGTGCGTATGTATTGTACGCGCGGGCTTACTTCGAGTCCCATGGCTTTTTCGATGCACATGCACAGGGCGTGGCGGTTTTGCATGGCGCTGAAGTAGTCGAGGCGGTCGGTCATGGCCAGCAATTGCGGATAGGTCATGCTTTCGCTGATTTTTTCTACGCCGCGGTGTATGTAGCCGAGCACGAGGCCTACTTTGTTGACCACTTCACCGTTGAGGCTGGCGCGCATGTGCAGTACGCCGTGGGTCGACGGGTGCTGCGGACCTACGTTGACTACGTATTCATCGGGGCCCCACACCGTGTTTTCGCGCACGCCCACGGTGCCGTCTTCTTTGAGGAAGTATTCTTTCGTGGTGTCGGCCAGCGGTTCGTCAGTCATCTTGAGCGGGTTTTCTTCTTCGGGCTTGTCGTCTTTGCGCAGAGGATAGCCTGTCCAGTCTTCGCGCAGGAAGATGCGACGCATGTCGGGGTGGTTCAGGAATTTGATGCCGAAGAAGTCGTAGACTTCACGCTCGTAGATGTTGGCAATCTGCCATAAGTCGCTGACTGTTGGTATGTAGGGGTTTTCGCGGTCGGCCGTGACGGTTTTCAGCGATATGGTCTCGCCCGTTTGGGTCGATTCGAGCATGTAGATCACGCCAAGCCCTTCTTCGCCCCAGTCCATGCCGATGAGGTTGACGAGGAAGTCCATCTGGCGTTCTTTTTTCAGGCGCACCATTTCTGCGTGCAGTTCCGAGGGTGCTATTGTCTTTATGTCCAAAGTCATGCTTCTTGTTCTTGGTTGATGATTTTTTTCTGAAGTTCTTTGGCTTCTTCCTTGTAGGGGTCTTTTTCCTTGCGGTTGACGGTGCCAAGGTAGTTCTCGATCTTCATCTTACGTTGCAGCTGCATCATGCCGTAGTAGAAGGCTTCGGGGCGTGGAGGGCATCCGGGCACATATACGTCGACGGGCAGGATTTTGTCTACGCCTTTTACCACGTGATAGGATTTGGTGAATGGGCCGCCTGTGCAGGTGCAGCCTCCTATGGCGATGACGTATTTGGGGTCGGCCATCTGGTCGTACAGGCGTTTCAGCACCGGAGCCATCTTGTTGGTGATGGTGCCGCATACCAGGATAAGGTCGGCCTGGCGGGGGCTTACGCGTGTTACCTCGAAACCGAAGCGGGCCATGTCAAAGCGCGCTGCGCCCATGGCCATCAGCTCGATGGCACAGCAGCTGGTACCGAAGTTCATCGGCCACAGGCTGTTGCTGCGCCCCCAGTTGATGAGCTTGTCGGCCGTGGTCACAAGTACGTTGGCACCGTTGGCGTTCAGCTCGTCGATCATTTTTTCCAGGCTCTCGTTGTCTTTGAATTCCTCGTAGGGAATCGACTTGATTTTGGGTTTCCCTATCAGTGCCATGCCAACGCTCCTTTCCTCCAGGCGTATGCAAGGCCCAGAACTAAGATGAACAGGAAGAACAACACGGCTATCAAGCCTTGGATGCCAAGGCTGCCGGCCACTACGGCCCAAGGAAACAAGAACATTGTTTCCACGTCGAACATCAGGAACAGGATGGCAAACAGGTAGTAGCCCAGGTGATAGTGTCCCCATTGGAGACCTCTCGCCGGGATACCGCATTCGTAAGCTTCCTCCTTCAGCTTGTTGTAAGAGCGCGGTGCCAGCAGGTTGGCCAACACCACAACAATTACGACAAACAGCAGGGCCGTCAGCACAACGGTTACTAAAAGCGTAAAGTTCATAACTTTGTATTGTTGTAATCTGTAATTTCTTGTAGTGCGGATGAGTCATCCGACGTGTGTGCTTTTTGACAAGGCCACTTGTCAGATGTTCCGCGCGTGCAAAGTTATAAAATATTTGGAATACAGCAGTCCCGTTTTAGCTTTTATATGCCATAGCGTGAGCGTGGGCAGGGCTTTTGCGCGTGATGTCGGAAAAGGGCTGGCCGAAACGTGTCTGACGAATGCCAAAATGAGCCTTTTCCAACGTCCTTTTTGCCTGCTGAAAACCTGTGGCGTAGACAGCAAACGCATGGCGTCGGGCAGCGGTTTCGCAGGCTGAAAATTGCCTTTTCTGGCTTTCAAAGTGTTGTCGCAATGTGTCCCTACCTGCATTCAACCCCCGTATTCAACCCCCGTATTCAATACGGGTTGCGAAAGAAAGAAAAGAAAAAACGAAAGAAGCATCTTTCTCCCCATACCCCACTATCTTTAAGAAAGAAAATAAAGAAAAGAAAGAAAATCTCTCCCGCGCGTACGCGCGAGAGGTTGACAGAGAGAGGGTTACAAGGTTTTTGGTGCCTGCTTGTACCCGATGAGCTGGCGGAGCTTGTTTTTGTCGGCTTGATGTATTACCTTTGCATCACGGTTCGATGCTGAAACGAAGGGTGTCGCTGGTGGTTTGCGCTATGCCGTTTTTGGCATATGCCACGGCGTAATGGCGTCCGGGAGCGAGACTGTCGATCTGGCAGCTGAAGACGACGGAGGGTGTGTCGCACTTGAGCTCTTCTTCCTGCAAATCGTTGCCCACGAAGAAACCGCAGGCCACAAGGCTGCTGTTGGGCGAGGAAAGTACGGTGGCTTTCAGGGTGACGCTGTTGCCTTCAATGACGGGTTGGTCGATGCGCAGGGTGGGCGCATAGGGAATTTCACCGCTCCGGTCGTCGCCGCTGCACGAAATGCCGAGCAGTGCGGCCGATGTCAGAAGGGTGATAAGGATTGTTTTCATGATGGGTGAAAGGAGTTTAAGTTACTGAAAAGAGATGTACGCACGAAGCCTCTCGAAGTCGTCGGGCGTGAAGGCTTCCGAGTTGGCCAGCTGCTGCAAATGGTCTATGCGGCCGAACTTGCGGCGATAGCCGAAGATGGCTTTCACCTGCCCGTAGTTCAGGTAGGGATGGGCCAGCAGTTGCTTGAACGGGGCATGGTTGATGTTGATGCGTACGGCCTGCCCGTCGGTGCGAAACCATTCGATGCAGTCCTTGGGAAAGCCGTGTATTTCGGCCAGCTGCCTTACGTCGGCATAGCCGCCCAGTCTTTTGCGATAGTCCAGAAAGCGGTGGGCATAATAGGGGCCTATGCCGGGAATGCGGATGAGGGTGAGCGAATCGATGTCGTTGGCGTTGAATACAACAAGGCGGTCGAATTTTTCTACGGTGTTGGCTGCAAAAGTCGGCACGGGCGTTTTTTCAACTTTGCGCCGGCTGACGGCAATCTGTCGCGTGCCGCTTCCCTGAGAAACCGTTATCCTGATATAGGGTGATAACTGCCGATAGCATGCTTCGGGAAACCCGTAGATTTTCCTGAGGTCGGACGGTTTTCTGAAGCGGCCGCCTTTTGAGCGGTAGCGCACAATGCGTCGGGCAATCGACGGGGGAATGCCCAGACAGGCGAAAGTGGCCGAATCGGCCGTGTTGGGATCGAAAGGAAACAGGGACGGCCGGCTTCCTGCGGCTTTTACAGGTGTATATGCGGCCGTGCTGTCGAAAAAATGGCGGCTCTCTTTCAGCGGGGCATCGGTTTCGGCCGTTTCCGTATTGTCAGGCATCCGGCGGGCATAGAAGAAGACCAGGGCAGTGGCCAGCAAGAGCAGAATGGCAAAGAGGCACATGCCCCTGATATCAGACCTTGACAAATAGATGCCGAAGCGCATGGCGGCAATCTGACAGCTAAAGATTGAACAGGCGGAACAGCCCTATGCCGCTCATGAAGATGAGCAGAATGGCAAAAGGCACGAAATATCTGAGCAATGACACCTGCACTTTGTTGAGGAAAGTCTCCCACGGCGTTCCGGCGGGTAATTGCTGCCGGATGATGTCGCGCTTCATAATCCAACCGGTGAAGAGCGCGATGAAGAAGCCGCTGACAGGTAGCATTATCTGGCCTGAAAAGAAGTCGAAGAAATCGAAAACGTTGCGCCCCAGCAGGTGGATGCCTTTCAGCGGCCCCATGGAGAGCGAGCAGATGGAACCAACGAAGATGCAGACGCAAGTGACGATGGTGGCAGCCTTCTTGCGCGACATTTTCAGGTCTTCGGACAAATAGGCAGTGACCACTTCCTGTAAGGAAATGACCGAAGTGAGCGTGGCCAGCACCAGCAGGCTGTAGAACAGCACGGAAACAACGTAGCTCAGGGCGGGAACACTGCCGAACACTTGCTGGAACACGTTGGGCAAGGCTATGAATACCAGCGAAGGACCGGCGTCGGGCATGATGCCGGCCGAGAAAACGGCGGGGAATATGATGATGCCGGCCATGATGGCCACCATGGTGTCGATGGCTCCGATCTTGAATGCCGTGTTGACCAACTTGATGTCTTTGCTGAAGTAGGAGGCATATGTACAGATGCACCCCATTCCGATGCTCAGCGAATAGAACGACTGCCCCAAGGCGTCGAGGAAGGTCTGAAAGGTGATTTTAGAGAAGTCGGGCTTGAAAAGAAAGGTCAGGCCGGCTTTAGCTCCGGAGGTGAAGAGCGAGCATACAACCAGCACAAGGAGGATGACAAACAGCAGGGGCATGAAAATCTTGGAAAAGCGTTCGATGCCCTTCTTGACGCCTTTTACAATGACATAGTGGGAGGCCAGCATGAAAACGGCCGTGTAGACAAGGGGCAGATAAGGGTTGGATACAAAATCCTGAAAGTAGTTGGCATAGGCGGCAGCGTCTCCTTCGGCAGCCATGCGGTTGAAGCGGTTGGCCAAAGACTCGACCAGATAGTCAAGCGCCCATCCGGAGACAACAATGTAGTAGCTCAAGATGAACCAGGCCGTGATGACCCCGAATTTGCCGATCTTGCGCCATACCCATCCCTTCGACATCTTTTTGTAGGCCTGGGCGGTATTGGTGTGGGCGTGGCGTCCTACCATGAACTCGGCTGTCATCAACGGGATGCCCAACAGTATGATGCAGACGATGTAGATCAGAATAAACGCCGCGCCGCCATTGTTACCGGTCATTACTGGAAATCGCCAAATATTGCCTAAGCCTACCGCCGAACCGGCAGTGGCAAGTATCATGCCCAATTTGCTCGCGAAATCGGCTCTTTCAGAGATGTCTTTGCTCATTATCTTTCTTGCATTTTCAAGGTGCAAAGGTAATACTAAGTTCTTGAAATGTATTGTGATGAAAATATAAAAAGATAAGTTTCGGACAATATAGATGCACTATCTTACCAAATATCCTCACCCGTAGGCCCATTGTAGACCCATTTGGGAACAACTTCGATGTAGTCTAAGTCCATGCCATTGGCTGTGCTCTCCAATACGGATTTTATACGCATGTAGTAGGTTTTCGAGGATTCCAGTTGTCCTGTATAGACCACTTTTCTCAAGCTGATGATTCCTCCTTCGCTGTTGCGCAGTGGTGTCAGCATCGGCCCAGAGTAAGTGTTTCTACAGAAATATTTAGGAGCTTTCATGTAGCCCTTGTTGCGGATGAATTTGTCATTCTCTTTGTTTTCGTCCTGGTCTGTTCCATCTTTTATCCAATCGATGGCAGGGCTGTCTGTCAGGATGCGGAAATCTACGGGCAGTCCCATTGCTTGAAGGTTGTCCTTGTTGCTGCCGAAATAGATCTGTGCCATGATGCGCGAGCTCAAGTTTGCGCAACCGATGCGAACTTCATATGTGCCGTCGTAGGGCACGGGCAAGAGTTTGAACGTTAAATCGACCTGACCGTAGAATATCAGCTCGTCGCCTTGCCAATTTACCCAACCTTCACCCCATGAAATCATGGAACATTGGGTTTCGTCGGTATAGGTGAAATCTTTAACAAACATGGAGGGTATGTTGTGGCTACCGCGTGCTGCAGGGTGGCGTATGTTGTTGGTCATCAGCTCGGGCATTGCGGCCATGGCGTCATAGCGCATACGTTCGTTTAGTACCACATTGGGAACGTCTTTGTCGTAGAGCAAAATGCCGTTGATGGGATAGAAATAACCGTTGAGCGCATTGTTGGTATAGCCTTGGTGGGTGGAGGATATTTCAATTCCTTCGCGGTCGCAACTGATTTCACTGTAATTGCCATTGAAGCTGTTGTCATAGGTTGAATGGCGGTTGATGTTCAGTGTGCCGGTTTTTGCGGGCTGCGTGATTTTGAACATCCGGTTGAAGCGCCCCATTGTCGGATAATATTCCCATACGTCCAATGTGAGTTGGTCGGGCAGCCTATAGAAGTAACCTAATTCTGTGAGGTGATGTACGAGGTAGTTGTAGGGTACGCGCTGGTTTATCAGATGATAGGAAACGAATTGGTTGATGGCGTTGTCCTGGCTCTTTGGATCATCCGAACTGGCTGTCGTATAGGTCTCTTCACATTTTCGTTTGATCACTTCCATGATTTCATTCCAGTTGGATACAAGGCCGTTTGTAATTATCGGCTCCGGAACTCCCCATTCGGCCACATAGATACTGTCAGGTTCGATAAAGGCTGTGTAACCATAGTATTTGTGAAGTGGTGTCTCGTAGTTTTGCCAGGAGAGGCCCACTTGGCGGTCGCGGATGTTTTGGGGAATCAATTCATATTCTTCATCACGATATTTGATGAGCGAATCGGCCCACGATGTGATCTCGAGCAAATGACTGAAAATGCGCATATCCTTTACTTGCCCAATTAAAGATGACAAACTGGCTGTAGAAGGAGAAATGACGTTGTCGACCTTGTGGATGATGCCGTTGGTTACCTCAATATCGGGGACTGTGATGCGCGAGAAATTGTTTAATAGGATGGCGAGCCGGCTGTTGATGGTGTCAAATTCCACGAGAATGTGTCTGTCGTTGAATGTGCTTTGGTCGATTGCACCTACAAAAAAGTCTGTTGACATCAATGCGTTGGCATTGCCATGGTCAAGGATGCAATTTAAGGCAATCTTGTTGGCCGTTTCCATGCCAATGGTGTCTATGTCATACGGCTGATGGCCAAAGATGGAATCCAGGTAGTGTCTGATGGCCTCGTTTGTCGGAGCAAAGACCGTGTAATTGCCGCGTGCAGACAGAAGGGTCGCTATGCTTCCGTTTGCTGATGGTTTTATTTTAGATTTGGACAAGATATGCGAGAATAGGGAAAGCGATGAGTCCGCTTCTACGTAATCCGTGACAGTTTGACCTTTAAAGGTAAACATGTCACTTGAATCTACTGTGTCTGAGCATGACAAGGCAAAGCCGAAAAGAAAAAGTGTTGCAGCTGTTTTGATAAGTCTTTTCATATTAATGAGGTTTATTTCGTTGATGTAAATATATGGCAGATATAAGGGATAATATTTAATTATGTCTGTACTTTCATTTTGTCAAGTGCTTGAAAATGTATCTGTCGACTCTTAGTTGCAGGTGCTTCATATAGTGGCCGCCCCACATGGTTTTGTTGATAAACTGAAAGCCTATCTGTTGGTAAAGATGGAGGGCCGAAGGATTGTCGTCGTCGACCAAAAGTCCTACGTAAGGGATTTTCATGATTTCGGCCTTTTGTATGGTTGCTTCCAAAAGCAGCGTGCCGATGCCGTTGCGGCGGAATTTCGGGTCTACGGCCAAAGAATCGAGATAGAGCTCGCCAGCTTGTGTTTCATCATTGATGCGCCCTCTGAAATCGCGGTGAAATGTGTCGTACAGGCCTTCGATAAATGCTTTCCGGAGCGTATGCAGGTCTGCCCCGTTATACGAAACGGCAATGCCGGCTATATCGTTGTCCGACTGAGCCACAATGGTGTTTTTATAGCAATACTGCGTCAGTTCCTGTCCTGCAAGACTTGTCATGAATGCGTGGAAATCGTTGATATTGTAGTTTGGGCCGTAAAAGTGGGCGCAGCATTCTTCGCTCATTGCCTCGATGATGAAACGGGCAATGACGGGAGCATCCGAAATGGTTCCTTGACGTAGTTTGATGGCCATGGCCTGTTATTTTTAATGTATAGTTACCATCGTGGCACCAAACCCATATTCGCGAAACGAAGCGTCCTGGCTTGTGCAGTTCTTGTAGGTATGGTTCAGTTCGCGCAATACGGCATTGCGCAGCACGCCTTGCCCTTTGCCGTGGATGAAGATGAGTTTCTTTCCTTTCTTGTTTTTGTTTTCTTCCATCTTTTTGCGGAATATGTCCAGCTGATATTCCAGGATGTCGATGGGTTGCATGCCCCGTGTGTTGTCCAGCAGTTCATCGGCGTGCAGGTCTATGATTTCAGGCTCGCCATCGTTTTTTTTCTTGATGGTGATGGCATGTATGTGCGGCCGTGCCGTGGTTGTTTCCTTGTTGCCTGTCAGAGCTTCTTTCAGTTCTGCCGCACTGGTGTGGGTGTGGCGCACGCGTTCGTCGTTGACTACAATCTCGTAGGTGAGCACGCGTTCGTTAAAGAACAGGTTGGGCACAAAGGTGTGCAGCTTGTAGAAGCGTGTCAGATCGGGGCGCAGCTCGATGCTTTGCGACGGTTTGAGCAGAAAATGCTTGTCTTCCTTATATGCCAGCATTTGCAGACACAGGTGTTGCAGGTCGTTTAAGCGGTTCTGTGTCACCTTTTCGATGAAGTGCTTCGAGTTGGGCTCGGCAGTTCCTTTGTATCGTAGTTGCCAGCTGTTTCCTTCACCGCTCAGGTAGGTAAAATCGATGAAGTAGTTGCTGTCGTTGACCAGATAGGTGTCGAAGTCGGTTTTTGTCAGTTCTTTTGTTTCTATGGGAACGAAGCAGAGGTAGATGTTCAGTATGTCGGCGTTGGGGCGTTCTTCCGGTTTGGGACGGAAGGTGACGGGGCGTGTGCTTGCGTCTTCTTCGCGGTCTTCGTCGCTGCCTGAGTCCATGTTAAGTGCGGCTTTGACCGATGTGGGCTTGTTTGTCTCAGCTGTTTGGGGCTTGCTGTTCTGACTCTTACTGCTGTAGTTCTTTTCATAGTTGTCGCTGTCTACAACTATGCACTCATGGATGTTGGCGGGAAATTCAAAACCGTCTTCGTCCTCGACCAATACGGTGTTTTTGTCGCGAAAGCCGGAGATTCTGCCCCCTCCGACATCGTTCAGAAATCTTACTTTGTCGCCTATTTTCATTTTGTCTGAGTTTTATCGGTTAGCATCTTTTACAGGAAACCTTGTTGCTTCAGTGCGGCCAGCAGTCCTGTCGACATGGCTTCGCAGTCTTTTTGCGTATATCGTATGTCTGTGAAAATCTGTGCCAGCGTTTCCGTGTTGTTTATCTTTACAAAGTTGCGGTTGACTTCCAGAGATTCTTTGGGCGTATAATATTTGTCAATGTCTTCGGGCGTATATTCTGAATAGGTCTCTTCGTGGAGTATGGCTTCCAATGGGAGGCGGTCCGAGGCTTCGGGGGTTTCGTCGGGCCAGCCTAATGTGATGGTTGCTACAGGCATTACCAGTCGGGGCAGGTGCAATGTTTTGATGATTGACTGCGGATTGTATACGGTTGTCCCCAGGAAACACAGCCCGAGGCCTGCTTTTTCTGCAAGGTTGCAGAAGGTCTGGCAATATAGCAGGGCATCTGTTGCGGCATTGATAAACGACAGGAAATTGTCGTAGCCGGGATGTGCCTTGCGCAGGTTACACCAGTCGGTGGTGCGCCTGTAGTCGGCGCAGAAGGTGAGTACTACCGGTGCGCCTGTCACCATGGGTTGGTTGAAATGTGCCGGAGCCAATTGCCGCTTCATCTCGTCGCTTCGTGTCACAACCACGCTGTATAGCTGCAGGTTGCCCATGGTTTGGGTCTCTTCGGCTTCGGCCAGCAGAGTGTGCAGCAAGGAGTCGTCAACTGTTCGTGCCGAATATTTCCGGATGGTTTTTCGCTTGCAAAACATCATGATCTTTCTGTTTTTATTGCATACAAACTTACAAAAATATAATCATTCAGTAGTTGCTGTACGTAAAAAAACTATTTTCGAGAGCCTTTGCAGCACTTATTCTGTCTGTTTGTTGGCAGGCCGCTGCCTTTTTCTGCCATGCCGGTGCTTTGTTTTCGGGGTTTCACCTGTGGCGTTGCCTTTTGCCTTGTTGTCTCGCCTGTTGCGGGTATATCTTCTCCGGTTGTTTCTGCTACCATGGCGGTTGTTCTCGGCTTTCGGTCCTTTGCCCAACTCAGGCGGAAGCGGGTTTTTGCGTATGTCTTTCCCTATGGTCTTTTCTATTTTGGCAAAGAAACGCATGTCTTTTTCGTTGACGAGCGTTACGGCCGCACCGGTGCGGTTGGCTCGCGCTGTCCGTCCTATCCGGTGCACATAGTCCTCCACATCGTGTGGCACGTCATAGTTGATAACTGTTTCGATGTCGTCAATGTCGATTCCGCGCGATATGATGTCGGTGGCTACGAGCACATCGGTTTTTCCAGCCTTAAAGTCGCGCATCACTTCGTCGCGTTGCTTTTGCTCCAGATCCGAGTGCATTTCGCGCACGTTGATTCCTTTTTTGCGCAGGGCGGCTCCCAGTTCTTTTACCTTTTGTTTGGACGACGAAAAGATGATGGTGCGTTGCGGAGCCTCCTTGCCGAACATGTCGAGCAGGATGCCCATTTTCTGGCTGTCGTGGCAGATGTACGCGCTTTGATCTATTTTTTCGGCCGGCTTCGTGATGGCTATTTCAATTTCAACGGGGTTGTTCAAGATGCTTTTGGCCATTTTCTGTATTTCGGGCGGCATGGTGGCCGAGAACATGATGGTTTGCCGTTTTTTGGGCAGATAGCTGGCAATCTTCATGATATCGTCGAAAAAACCCATGTCGAGCATGCGGTCGGCTTCGTCGAGCACGAAGATGGATACGTGCGACAGGTCGACATTGCCCAGTTTCAGGTGGCTGATGAGGCGTCCCGGTGTGGCTATGACCACATCGGCTCCCAGTTGCAGGCCTCGCAATTCCTGCTCGTAGCGGATGCCGTCGTTTCCGCCATAGACGGCAACGCTGGAAAAGGGCACGAAATAGGAAAAACCTTCCATGGCCTGATCGATTTGCTGTGCCAGTTCGCGTGTAGGCGACATGATGACGCAGTTGACGGCGTCTTTGGGAAATTCTTCGCTGCACAGGCGGTTAAGGATGGGCAGCAGATAGGCGGCGGTTTTTCCCGTTCCGGTCTGAGCCACACCGATAAGGTCGCGGCCTTCGAGCAATGGGGGTATGGCTTGTTCCTGTATGGGCGTGCAGTCGTCGAAATGCATGATGTCGACGGCTTCTGATATCCTGGAGTCTAAGTTGAGTTCGGAGAAGTGCATCTTTTGTGGTGTTATGAAAAGGTTATTATTGTGGAGTCCTCCTATACAGGACAAACGCGATAATCATGAAGATAATGTTGGGTATCCATGCCGAAAGCATTGGCGGGAAGCCTCTGTTGATGGCAAAGGTTGCCGAGATGGTTTGGAACAGAATGTATGAGAAACTCAGCGCCAGACCCAGACCCAGTGAAAGCCCCATACCACCTTTGCGCTTTTCGCACGATAGCGTGACTCCTATCAGCGTCAGTATAAAGGCGGCAAAGACCGAAGCAATGCGTTTATGATATTCTACCTCGAACAGGCTGACGTTGGTGGAGCCTCTCAAATGCTGCTTCTCGATATAGTCTCTGAGTTCGGGCATCGTCATTGTCTCTTGCTGGTTGCGTGTATACAGAAGGTCGGCCGGCTCCATGCTGATGATGGAGTCGGTTTCGTGCCCCGAAGTGATAACTTCGTGCATGCCGCGGAGCTTTCGGATGCGGTAATTGTAGATTTTCCATTTGTAGCGCATATCCGACAGCGTGTCATATTGTATTCTCAATGCGGTCATGTGAGATACCAGCTTTTTGTCGACAAATTTGTCCAAAGAGAAATTCAGTCCCGTCTTGGTGTCGTTGTTGTAAGTCGAAATAAAGGCTACAACGCCGGTATCTACCTGTAGCTGCACGTTTTCGACCACAGATATCTGTTGTTTCTTGATATATTTGTTTTCAAAATTGAGCCGTGTCACATTGCTGTGCGGGATGATATAGGCACCCAATATGAAGCTGGCAATGGCTATCAACCCTGCCGACAGCATGTAGGGCTTCAGCAGGCGATTGAAGCTCATGCCGTTGGAGCGCATGGCAATGATTTCCGAGTTGTCGGCCATCTTGGAAGTGAAAAAAATGACCGATATGAAGACGAACAGGGGGCTGAACAGGTTGGCAAAATAGGGAATGAAGTTCAGATAGTAGGTGAAGATGATTTTTTGCCAGGGTGCATGGCTCGTCGTAAACTTGTCTATGCGTTCGTTGAAGTCGAACACGATGACAATGGCTATGATCAGCAGAATGGAAAAGACGAAGGTTCCGATGAATTTCCTGATGATATACCGGTCAAGGCGTGTGAGCCATGGATGCACCTCCAGGTAATCGAACCATTTCTTGGCGAAAGGAATTTTCTGAAGCAGTCTTTTGATGCCTAAACGCTTTCTGTGTTTTTTTTCGGAGGATGACAATTGCGTCTTCCGGCTTTTCTTTTTCAACAAAGCCGTGGCCTTTTCCAAGATATTTTTCATCCTTTCCTTCCGTGTCATGTCGCTATGGCTGTTGTTTCATCTGCGGTGCTGCAGCATGGGGATTATCCGATTTTTCCAAGACATGAAGTCTCCCTCTTGGATGTGCAATCGTGCCCGGCGCACCAATTCCAAATAGAATGCAAGATTGTGTATGGAGGCTATCTGCATGGCCAGCAGTTCCTTGGCCTTAAACAAATGGTGCAGATAAGCTTTGGTGTATTGATGGTCAACGTAGCTTGTGCCGTCTTCGTCGATTTCAGTGAAATCGTCCTGCCATTTCTGGTTGCGCAGGTTCATGGTGCCCTGCCAGGTGAAGAGCATCGCGTTGCGCCCGTTGCGTGTGGGCATCACACAGTCGAACATGTCTACTCCGCGTGCAATGGCTTCCAGAATGTTGGCCGGCGTACCCACTCCCATCAGATACCTTGGCCTGTCTTTGGGCAGTATGGCATTGACGATCTCGATCATCTCATACATTTTTTCGGCAGGCTCGCCCACGGCCAGACCGCCTATGGCATAACCGTCGGCATCGAATTCGGAGACATAGCGGGCGCTTTCTTCACGCAGATCTTTGTAGACGCATCCTTGTACGATGGGAAACAATGACTGCCTGTAGCCATAGAGAGGCTCGGTTTCGTTGAACCGTTGGAAGCAGCGCTTCAGCCATTTGTGCGTAAGTTGCAGGCTTTTTTTTGCATAGTTATAGTCGGACGTACCCGGCGGGCACTCGTCGAAAGCCATCATGATGTCTGCTCCGATGGCGCGCTCAATGTCGATGACTTTTTCAGGAGTAAAGAAATGCTTGCTGCCATCAATGTGCGACCTGAATTCGCATCCTTCTTCTTTTAGCTTGCGTATGTTGGCGAGCGAAAACACCTGAAATCCTCCGCTGTCGGTCAGCATCGGCCGGTCAAAGCCGTTGAACTTGTGCAGTCCGCCGGCTTTTCGGATGATGTCGATGCCCGGGCGCAGGTACAGGTGGTAAGTATTGCCCAGAATGATTTGCGCGTGAATGTCGCCGGTCAGTTCATGGGTGTGCACGGCTTTGACCGAGGCTTCTGTGCCCACCGGCATGAAAATGGGGGTTTCTATCGGGCCGTGGTCGGTTTCTATCAAGCCTGCACGGGCTTCGCTTTGGCTGTCGGTATGCTGCAGTTCAAAGGTCATGGCCGGGCTTCGTCTTTGACTTCTTCAGCAACCGTAAAGTCTATGGGGTTGTCGACCTTTTCATCGGTCAGTGCGATTTTCAATACGTCCTGCACGTCGTCGACATATTTGAACGTGACACCTTTCAGATAGATTTCCGGAATTTCCTCTATGTCTTTTTGGTTTTCCCTGCTGAGTGCAATCATGGTGATGCCTGCACGCTTGGCAGCCAGAATCTTTTCCTTGATGCCTCCTACCGGCAATACCTTTCCGCGCAGTGTGATTTCGCCCGTCATGGCAATGCCTTTCCGCACCTTGCGCTGTGTCAGTGCCGAGGCAATGGACGTGGCGATGGTGATACCGGCCGAGGGACCGTCTTTGGGCACGGCTCCTTCGGGCACGTGGATATGGATGTTCCAATTGTCGAACACGCCGGGATCTATGCCTAATGTGTCGGCATGCGCTTTGATGTATTCCAAAGCAAGAACGGCCGATTCCTTCATCACGTCGCCCAGATTTCCAGTAAGCGTGAGCTTCGACCCTTTTCCACGGCTTACACTCGTTTCGATGTAGAGTATTTCTCCGCCTACAGAGGTCCAGGCCAATCCCGTGACAACTCCGGCGTAGTCGTTGCCCTGATATTGGTCGCGTGTGAAAGGCGGTTTCTTGAGCAGCAGGGGCAGATCCTCTTCCTTGATGGTGGGATAGGGAATGGTGCCGTCCTTTACATAGACAAACGCTTCTTTTCGGAATATTTCGTTGATGCGCTTTTCCAATTGGCGCACGCCGCTTTCGCGTGTATACTGCTCGATGAGCCTTTCCAACGCCCCTTTGGTAAAGTTGATCTTCTGGTCTTTGCGGAAGCCTGCCTCTTCTTTTTCGCGGGGTATTAGGTGGCGTTTGGCTATCTCGATTTTCTCTTCTGTGATGTAGCCGCTCATTTCAATCAGTTCCATACGGTCGAGCAGCGGAGCTGGAATCGTGCTCAGTGTGTTGGCCGTAGCGATAAACAGCACCTTGGACAAGTCGTAGTCCAAGTCGAGATAATTGTCATGGAATGTGGAGTTTTGCTCAGGGTCGAGCACTTCGAGCAGCGCCGAAGCCGGGTCGCCGTTGATGGTGGCCTGTGTCACCTTATCTATTTCGTCCAAAACGAAAACCGGATTGCTTGAGCCGCATTTGATGAGGTTCTGGATGATTCGGCCGGGCATGGCTCCCACGTAGGTGCGCCGGTGTCCGCGGATTTCGGCTTCATCGTGCACGCCGCCAAGCGACATTCTGACGTATTTGCGCTTCAGAGCCTTGGCGATGCTTTTGCCCAACGAGGTTTTTCCGATGCCCGGAGGACCATACAGGCAGATGATGGGCGATTTGAAGTTGCCGCGCAGTTTGATGATGGCCAAATGCTCCAAAATGCGCTCTTTAACCTTTTCCAGTCCGTAGTGATCGTGGTCAAGTGTCTTTTCTGCCTTTTTGATGTCAATGTTGTCGACGGTATATTCGTTCCATGGCAAATTTGTCATCGTCTGCAGATAGTTCATCTGGACGTTATAGTCGGGACTTTGCGGGTTGATGCGTTCCAGCTTGGCCAATTCCCGCTCAAAAGCCTTTTGAATCTCTTCCGGCCATTTCTTCTTTGAGGCCTTTTCCTCAAGTTCCTTGAAGTCTTGGTCGGCAGGCGATTCTCCCAGCTCGTCCTGCATGTTCTTAATCTGCTGTTGCAGAAAATATTCCTTTTGTTGCTGGTCCAGGTCTTCGCGTGTTCGCTCTTGTATGTTGGCTTTCAGCGAAGCATACTGCAGTTCCCTGTTTAGAATGGAAAGCAATTTGTAGGCGCGGTCTTTGACGTTGCCCACTTGCAATAGCTCCATTTTTTCTGAAATGGGTATTGGCAGGTTGGTGCAGATGAAGTTGACCAGAAATATCTTGTTGGAAATATTCTTGATGGCAAAGCACGATTCGTCGCGCATTGTATCGTTCAGCTTGAACAGGCGGAATGTCAAATCCCGGCAGGCATCCACCAATGCCGAAAACTCGCTGTTTTCTGCGTTGGGGCAAACTTCTTTCAATTGTCTTGTCTGTGCCGTATAGAAAGGTTCCGTCTGTAAGATTTTTCCCAGCTTAAAGCGGCAGAATCCTTGCAGCAGTACCGTGGTGCGCTTGTCGGGAAGTTCCAGAATGCGCATAACCTTGGCGATGGTTCCCGTTTTGTAAAGATCTTTTTCGGTCGGTCGGTCGGTGGCGGGATTGTTTTGACAAACCACACCGATGAATGCATCGTTTTCCTTGGCCATGCGGATCACATCCAATGAAAATTGCCGCTCGATCGCTACGGGAATGACGATGCCGGGAAACAGCACCATGTTTCTTAATGGCAAAATAGGGAGCGAGCCTCCCGTTTCTATATTGAATAAGTTCTGTATGTCGCCGTCAAAGTCGGCTATGAGTGAAAATGGATTCTGTGTTGATTCGTCGTTCATCTTGACAACTTTGATTCTATGTTTTTATTTTCTCGGTGGCTATTGTCTTAGAAAGTGCAAAGTTAGTGCATTTAATCGAGACTTCGGGAAAATGGCTTTCTCATTTCCTTTGGCCAACGAAATTTTCACCCGTTTTACAAGCAAACTGCATGCCAAAATTCATAGGGCGGAAAATATTCTGCCAAACTCTTTTGCTCTGCTCCGCTTGCCGTCGTTTGGCTGAATCTGCTTACTTTTGCAGTAATTTAACGCTATCATGAATGAAAGCAGACAAATCACAGGTGTTTCAGTTCCGCCGTTTCAGTGTGTGCCACGCAAGGTGTGCCATGAAGGTGGGCACCGACGGAGTTCTTCTGGGGTTGTTGTCGCCTGTATCGGGCCGACGGTTTCTTGATATAGGCACGGGCAGTGGTCTTGTTGCCCTGTTGCTGGCACAACGGGCGCCCGAGGCTCAAATTACCGGCATCGATATTGACGGAGATGCTGTCGGTCAGGCTGCCGACAACTTCAATGCATCGCCTTGGGCCGCGCGTTTGCAGTCTGTCAGGGCTGATGCATGTGACTTTGCCCCCCAAAAAAACTATGACCTTATAGTGAGCAATCCGCCCTATTACGAGAACTCGCCCGATGCTTCGAGTATTCGACGAGATGCGGCGCGCCGCTGCGACAGCCTGCCTCATGCGTGTCTCGTCGCCACCGTCGTGCGCCTGCTTGCCGCTGACGGTTGCTTTTCCGTGATATTGCCGGCACGCGATACGGAACATTTCATTTTTCAATGCTGGCAGTCGGGGCTGCATCTGCGCAGACGCCATCGCATATTCACCAAGCCGGGAAAGCCCTGCAAACGCGAGGTTCTGGTCTTTTCGCGCGAGAGCGGTGCTGTAGATACCGCAGAGTTGCTGCTCACCGAGGCTTCGGGCTGCCGCAGCAAGGCTTATGCCGACCTTGTAAAGGATTTTTTCATACGTTGAATCCATTGTATTTTCTTCCTTTGTGCTACCTTTGCACTTACAAGGAAAAGTTGTAACTATAATCACAGATGGCGCAAAAGATTTATATCATTGCAGGGTGCAACGGAGCCGGAAAAACAACAGCTTCGCTTAATATCTTGCCCCAAATCCTGCAATGTGACGAATTTGTCAATGCCGATGAAATCGCCCGCGGCCTTTCACCGTTCCATCCCGAGCGAGTTTCGCTCGAAGCCGGCCGCCTGATGCTGGAACGCATCAGTTCGCTCATGGTGAGAAAGGCCACATTTGCCCTTGAAACGACGCTTTCCACCCGTTCCTACGTCAGTCTCATCAAAAAGGCCCATAAGGCCGGTTATCAGGTCGAGCTTATTTTCTTTTGGCTCTCATCGCCCGAGGTGGCCATCGAGCGCGTGGCCAAACGCGTGGCCGAAGGCGGCCACAACATTCCCGAAGACGTGATACGCCGCCGCTACGATGCCGGAATCCGCAACCTGTTCAACATATACAGCCACGAAGTAGACAGGTGGATGCTTATCGACAACAACACCGGGCAGTCGGTAGTGCTGGCCGAAGCCACCGATGGCGTGACAAAGATATACGATTTCAACCGTTTCAAACGCATAATGGACTATGGACTCGCTCAAAAATAACATGTCGCCCTATGCGCAGCTGATACAGCACGGGCTGGCCTGTTCCAACAGAAAACTGTTGGAGCTCGATGCGGCTTTGGGGCGTACGATGGTCTTTGGTCGTTTAGACGGAACGTTCGAAGAAGTCGATGCCCGCAGTTTCCTCAGGGAAGTGAAGCTCTCCGAATGGTGGAAACAGCATTTTGAAGAAGACGAATAAGCTTCGGTGCATAAATACAGGTATGCAGAAAGCCCCGCGAAACGTTTTCGATCGCGGGGCTTTCTGCGTTATTTCACTTTTACCTTTTTCCTGTCGATGATGTTGATGCCTTTTTGAGGGCGTGGCAGCTTTCGCCCGTTCAGGTCGTGGCAGGCAGCGTTTTTGTTGGTCTTTCCTGCCGTGATGTCTGCGATGGCGGTGATTTCCACGCCTGCGTTAAGATGCACCGTGAGGTCGATGGGCTGTCCGGTCGGTTCAATTTGCGAGCGGACAATGTAACCGCTTTGTCCTTCTATCGTGGAAGTGCGCGTGCGATTGCGCAATACGCTTTTTTCAAAGAAGTAGCCCGAAGGGACACGACTTTTGTCGAGCACCCCTACGAGTCCGTTGGCGGCAAGCGGTTTGTCTGTGAATTGTTCGGGCGGTGTCAGTTTCAGCGTCAGCGTCTTGCCTGCCGATTCGTCAAACTTGTTGGGGTCGCCCGTTACCAGTACGAAGGGCTCGCCTGCGGCAAAGCTTTCCTTTTTCTGGAAATACAGTGTGGGCAGCAGGCCGGGTGCACTGTTGGCGGCGTAGCCCTGCATTCCGGGGTTGAGCCGGCTCAGATTGTCAACGGGAAAGGGAAAGCATACAATGGATATGCTGTTGGGGGCCACCTTCATCTCTATGGCCTCCAGGTCGGCAGCCACCTCTTGCACGGTCCATGAGGCATTCGAAGCGGCCGTGGCATCCTTTCTGTTATATAGAAAACCGTCGGTCGAGGCCGTCAGGTAGCGATCCGAGCCCGAAAGTCCGAGGCTGAACTCACCGGGCGCGGTAAAGAGAGGCGTGAACGATACGGGATTGGTACTGCTGATGAAACGCGAATTGTCATCGTCGGTCAGACCGAGGTAGAAACCCGTGGCGCGGTTTTGCAGGGCATAAGTGTGCCGTCCCGCATCAGTCTTTACGAAGCGCCACATGGCATGGGGGTTGGTGCCTTGTGCGAGACGAAGGCCTGCCGAATCTTTTACAGCGTTGAGCAGAGGCAAACGCGAGTCGGCCGAAGCGGAATGAAGTACGCGGTTGCGTGTCGTGCCCGACATGATGCGTGCATGGTTGACGAGATAGAACCATTTGTCTTCTTCAAAATAGACAAGTCGGTCTTCAAAATTTTCCATCAAAGTCTGCAGTGAAGCCATGGCGTTTTCAATCTCTGTCTTGTCTGCTGTCGGGGCAGTGGCGGTCTCCAGTTGCCTGATGCCTTCTGCCAGATCGTCGGCTGCTTCTTGCGTACATTGTCCCAATTGTGTTCCTACGCTAAATGTATTCAGCATGTTTTTGGCCTTTTCCAGAAGGGCATTGTAGGCGTGTATGGGGATGTAGAGCGAGCGCACGGCCTGTATGGCAGCCAGGAGTTGGTTGCAGGATTCTTCTGAGCCTGTCTTGCGGGCTGCTTCCATCTTTTCCAGCAGCGTGTTGGCTGCTTCGTTCAGGCCGGCATCGTAATAGCGTTGCGATTTGTCCTTGTCCAAGTTGGCAGGATAGAGCTGGAATTCGGCCACGGCAAAACGGGGGCCTGAAACTACAATGTCCATATTGCCCGTGCGCATGATGCTGAAACGCAAGTGACGGTAGGCGCGCGGCATGGTCACAACGGGCGACCAATAGGCGTGGGACGATCCGTAGTTCATATCGTTGAGGTCAGCGATATAGTGCCATTCAGTGCCGTTGTCGGAGGCTTCGATGCGGATGTAGGTAGGTGCCAGCTTGGTGTTGCTGCTTATGCGGCTGCGTTCCAGGCGCAATCGAAAGGCGGTGATGTCGTTGCGTTTCAAGTCGGCTTGCAGATAGTGCAGCCGGCCGGCCGACTGTGGCGAATTGTATCGGGAAAAGAAGACGGTGGTCGTGTTGAGGTCGGTGAGCATCTTGTAGGTGCATCCTTTCTCGGCTCCGTCGCTTGTAATCTGTCCGTTGTCGGAAGCATCGGTAATGAGTTTTTCGTCGGTTGCATTGAACACGAGCAGCGAGTCATAGCAGGCTTGGGCAACGGCCAGCAGCGAATCGCGCTTTTCTTCGTTGGTGGTGTTCCACGCGATGTCTGCGTAGTGGGCGTTGTGGTCCGAAATCTGCTGGCCGCTTTCATAGATACTATTGTGTATATAGGCGGTTTCCACCGAAACGTCCTTGGTCACCATGATGTAGTCTATCTTTACTTTCGATGCCGGAAACGTATAGGTCACGCCTTTTTTGTGGCGTGCTATCTTGTAGGCGTCGTTCATGGGCACAAGATAGTCGGCGGCCACCTTTACCGGTGATGTGGCATCCATCTTGTTGCTGTTGAAGTCGCCCGTGATGAATGCCGGCATTTCTCCCTCTTCTTCAAAAAGCTGCTTGACGTGTTCCTTGATGACCCGCATCTGGTGGTAGCGCGCATCGTTGCTTATGTGGTCAAGGTGGGTGTTGGTATAGAGAAAACGGGCTTTCGTCACTTTGTCGCGGAATATGGCCCATGTTGCAATGCGGTTGCAGGCCGATTCCCAATTTTTCGATACCACATCAGGTGTCAGCGAAAGCCAGTAAGTGCCGCTGCGCTCCACGGTGAAGCGTCCGGTGCGGTAGATGATGGGCGAATATTCGCCTTGCTGTTTCCCGTCGTCGCGGGCAACGCCCAGAAGCGTGTAGCCGGGCATTCCCACAAGCAGGTCGGTCAGTTCGGAAACGGGTGGTTCCTGCATGCCCAACAGGTCGGGCTGCGCTTCGTTCAAAAAAGCCTGAAGGGCGAGGGCACGGTTGGGCCATGTGTTCAGTCCAACGGCCGGAATATTGCCCTTGGGCACATTGAATGTCATGATGCGCAGCTGTTCTTTGGCACCGCTGGTCAATGCACTCAAAAACACGAGCAGGGACAATATGATTTTATGGCTTGCGATTTTTTTCTTTTGCATGATATAATTCTGTATGATGTTGAGCAAAAAAGACACAAGCCCCTTGTTCAAAGGAGCTCGTGTCTTCTGTGATAACTGTCTTATCTGACAGATACTTTCTTTTTGTTGATGATGTAGAGACCTTTCTTGAGTCCTTTCTTTGCATCGCCGGCATTTACCTGACGTTTCAGCAGCTTGCCGTCAATGGTATAGACATTGACTTTCTGGTTGCCCTGCTGCCTGATGACCGTCTGGATGGCATCGATGGTTTCGTTGGTCTCGATGACGAGGTCGGCCTCGCCCTCTTCATTGACAATGGTTGTCGGGTCGATGTAGCCGCGGCCACCGGCAAAGTTGACGGCAAAGCTCGTGGTGTTGACAAGGGCATTGTTGATGAACATGCCGTAACCCGACTTGCTGACTTTTACTCCCGTAAGTGTTCCTACGAGACCCGGTGCCGCTACGCTGTTGCTTACAACGGTTTCGGGAACAGAGAGAACGAGGGGCTGCGCTTCGCCGGCTTCCTGCGTGTAGTCGCCGATGACAAGCACAAAGGGCTCGCCGGCTTCGGTGTCGGCCTTTTTCTTCAGCTCGAGGCGTGTTCCCGTTTCGGTCTTCTTGAGAGCCTTGATGGCATAGGTAGTTGCAATGCCGTCGTTGAGACTGGAAATGCTGAGCTCACCTTTTGTGGCATAAGGCAGGGTGACAATCTGGATGCTGTTGCTGTTGAAGCCCGGCAGGCTCAATTCCTGGTCGGCAGTGACGGCATCGAATCTGAATGCCTGTTGCTCATCGTTGTTGAGCGGGTAGGTCAGAATCATCTTATTGCTGTTGTCGGTCTTGAAGGCAAGCAGGTCATCGGTGTTGCCGGCTTGTGTTATCTTGAACGTTCCGTTGCCGTTATAGATGAGACGATATGGCTCGGGCTCATGCTGCATCTTGGGTGATTGTGCGGCACTGTTACCATTGTAGGCTCCCATGTACTGACCTGTTCCGAGATTCTGCACATAGAAGTTTTCAGTTCCTTCGATGGGCACGAAGCGGAAGATGGCATAAGGATCGGTTTTCGGGTCATGCTGTGACAGGTCGTAGTCGCCGATGGAGAGCGGGCTGCCTACCGAGGTCGACTTCAGATAGATGGGCTGGCCGTTGAATACTTCGCGGGTTGAATTGCTGATGATGTTGTACCACTGGTTGGGAACTATCTGCCCTACGTGGCTCAGGAATTCCTTGTAGGCATCTTTCATGGCCTTGACAGCTGCTGCCACAGTCTCTTTGGTAGGCTTGAAGGCTGACGCTTTGGCTGTTGTTACGGCTTCGGCAAATTTGGCAAGGCTTTCCTGGTTGTCTACGAAGCCGATGCCTTCGCCTACAACACTCTTGCCGATGCGCTCAACATAGTTATTGTACAGAGTTACCAGTTCCGTGGTGTCGACAGCACTGGCACGTACTTCGGCAATGGCAGCCTTCAGTTTTTCGATGGGCTCAGTGTTGCTGATTTGGAACTTGTCATATTTGCTGTACTCATCGATGAGGGCTTTTAAGCCATCCACCACGGCCTTTACTTCGGGAATGTAGTAGTAGGGAACCGTGTTGGGGTCGGCTTTGCCGTACATGTGGAACTCACTCAGACTGTACATCACGCCGGTGATGTCGGGAGCGGTGTGGGGACGAAGCGTGGCGCGCGTTGTGATATCCTTGATGACAAAGCGCACGTACTTGTACTTGTCGCCGAGGTCAATCTGAGGTGACTCATAGTAGGCGGCAGCTGTGTTGCTGGCCATGTTTTCGTTGAGTTCGGTGATTTCTTTCCACTGTGAGGTTTCGCTGTCGAGGGTACTCTCGCCGAGAGCCTCATCGTTGGTCACATAGATGGCAATGTCGTTGGGAACATCGTGCCATTTGTCCGAGTTGCGACCTGTCAAGCTGAAATAGAACTGGTCAACGGGCTGTTTGAGCTTTATCTGAAGATTGTGATAGCCGGGGCCGTTGACGTATTTCGTGTTCTTGTCGAGGGTAGACAGATGCTGCGCGTAGGATTCTTCCGTGATGTCGGCTGCCGAGAACACGCTCCTCAACCAATAGGAGTGGAATACCGTATTGATGTTACCGTCGATCAGGTGTTCAAAGGCTTCCGTGACCGAAGATGCACCCGAATCGCTTAGGTCAACGTTGTTGGTGCTGAACTGGTCGGTACTGGTAAGGATGTCTACCTTTGCGCCGATGGCATTGGAGTAGACCGTATTGGCCTCGTTCAAGGTTGTAGCCAGCTCTTTGTAGAGGGCATCGCGGTCAATATATAGCTTGGTCACTTCTTCGGTTGCAGCTTTCAAGGCATTGATGTCAGCCTGTGTAGCCGTTTTGTTCCTTATCTTAGTGCGTGCGTCTGTGATTAGGGCAATCAGTTTCTTGCAGGCTTCGTCAAGGTCTTTATTGTGCAAGGCATCCGAATCATCGGTGGGATTGCCGTCCCACAAACGGAACTCGCTCAGCTCAAAAGTGACGCCCGATACGGCGGGATCAAAGAATGTTCGGCTGGGCATGGTGCCTTGTCCGTTGGTGTGCTTCACAACAAAGCGCAGGTACTTGTAGCTGCCGCCCAGGTCGAGTACCGGTGAATAGTAGCTGCTTCCTTCAAGGTTCTTTTCGGGGAAATCGTAGAGAGCCTTTGTCATGTCGACGAGTTCTGCCCATTTGGATGAGTCGGCGGCAGCTGTGCTGGCTGCCAGTGTCTCGTCGTTTGTGCCGTAAATGGTGATGTGGTCGGGGTCGTCCACCCATCCGCTGCTGCTGATGCGTCCGGTATAGTAGAACTTAATCTTCGATACTGCTTCGGGAAGTGCGAACTGAAGATTGTGCCATCCCGTAGCGTTTTCGGGAGAGATGAAGGTATTGTAGGATGCATCCCACATGGAGTGGAAATAGGTGTTGGTGGAATTGTCAAGGAGGGCTGCTATCGAACCGTCGTTAGGATTCTGTGCATTGGTGGTTATCTGTGCCGGATCTGTCACGATGTCTTTGTATGCATAGCATTTGTCATACTCCTTCTGGGCGGCATCGGCAGTCACTTGCAGCTCGGAAAGGATTTTTTCCATGTCTGATGCGTTCAGCAATGAATCCAGCAGCTTGCCATCGACCTTTTTCATCAGCCAGCAGGCTTCGCCATCGATGTCGGAATCCCAGGCGGCTACCTGGCCGGTGATGCTATTGCCCTGGTTGTGAAGGCGGGTGTTGTATTTGTTGTAGGTGGAGTTGAAATCGGGAGAGTAGATCTTGAACATATAGGGCTTTGCGTCGAAGGGAAGCAACACCTGTTCGGAGACGAACTCATCGGAGAAGGGCACCGGGACACCGTTTTTGGTGAGGTGCGACAGGTATTTCTTGGATACCACGTTTTGAACAGAGTAGCCGCCATCGGCCTGTTTCTCGAACTTGAAGAGCTGGATGGGGTCTTTGGGGTTATAGGTGGTCCACATAAGAGCGTTGACCGAGGCATCGTAGAACCATGCCTTTTGCACACCTTGCACTTGTTCGAAGATGTTCCATGCCGAAACTATGTTGTAGTAGCCGTCTTCCATGGGGATGATGGATGCTTTCACTTCCTCGAGTGCGGCTGAAAGCTTGTTGTAGGCAGCCTGATATTGGTCTTCTGTCAAAGATTTGGTTGCGGCATCCGATGCGTCATAGTAGGCGTTGGTATAGGCCAGAACCTTGTCTTCGGGGTAGAGACCCGGGTCTTTGCCTGCTGTGAACTGGTAGTTTTTCATGGTTATCTCGTTGAGCAGGTTGTTGAGGCGTGCCTGCCATCCTTCCATCTTTTCGGCTTCGTAGAGCTGGAATGCAGAAAGACTGAATACCACACCTGTAACAGACGGACGTGCGTATTCGCGGAGTTTTGTGTCGACCGTGGCCGTGCTGTGCATTTCGAAACGTATATATTTGTAGGGTTCGCCCAGGTCGATGGCGGGTGAAGTGTAGCTCATCAGTGCTCCCGGTTTGGGGAAGCCATCTGTGAGATGGGCCACTTCGGTCCATTTTGCACTCTCAGTCGATAGTGTGCTTTTGCCCAAGTTGTCATCGTTTGTGGCATAGATGATGATGTCGTTGGGTGAATCGCAGTATTTTGAATTGTCACGTCCGGTGTAGGTGAAGATGATTTTCTGTATGGGGTCGTAGAGTTCTACCTGCAGGTTTGTCCAGCCTATGCCGTTCAAGGCGTATTTCGTGGGGTCGAGTTTGGCCACATGTTCGGTATAGGATGTTTCGGTGAGGGCTCCGTCGGTAAACACTCCGCGGTCCCAATATGAATGGAACATGGTTGCATCGTTTCCATCTATCAGGTTCTGGAACGGGTCAGCTCCGGAGTCACCATAGCTGATGCTGTTGCTGCTGAACTGGTTTGCATCGACCAGTAGCGGCACTTCAGGGTTGAAGGTGTAGTCGTTGCCTTCGATGATGGCCTTTTGCACGGGCGGCCGTGCTGCCGAGGCACTGACGCTTATGCCTAAAAAGAGGCAAAGGGTCAAAAGGGAATAGTAAACTTTTTTCATGATATGATATTTTGTTGTTTGTGTGACGTGGAATCGAACTGCGGCAGTGCCGCATGAATTGTTGTTTACGGTGCAAAGATATTTATTTGAGTGTGGATTGCAAGGCTTTAAGGCATTAAATTGAAGTTACAAAGCATCACCCCCCCATTTTTGTTTTTTTAACTTTTTGAAGCAGTGCCTGAAGGCCGTTTCATGGGGCTTGAGAAGCTCAAAAAGGCGATGCCGGTGAAAAACAAGGGCTGCCTGCTTGGTGTTGTGTCTGAAACGGGCTACTTTTGCACCCTTGAACGGCGGGCTTGGCCGGTGGCTTTGTACTGCTTGCCGCCTGTCGGAAACGATGTAGCTTTTGCATGAAGGGTGTTATATAATATGGAGAGGAAAATCAGGGACCGTCTCAATGGCTTGGCCGATGAAGGTGAGCCTTTTCTGTTTGTTGTCGATTATCGGGGCCGGGAGGCTTATATCAGCAAATTGTCTGACATTGATACGAACGAGTGTCTTTATGATTTCAACGGTGTGACCAATGTTGCGGAGCCTTTCAATCCCTTGTCTGTTGCACGGCAAAGATGGAGGGTGAGGCCTCCGCTGTGGGAGGATTACAGGCGAAGTTTCGGTCTGGTGAAGCGTAATATACTGGAGGGCAACAGCTATTTGGCCAATCTTACTTGTCGCGTGGCCGTGGACTGCGACCTTTCGCTTGAGGACATGTTTATGTGCTCACGGGCAAAATACAGGTTGCTGTTGAGGAGGAATGCAGGCGAAACAAGGGGCTTTGTATGTTTTTCGCCCGAGATTTTCGTGAAGACATGTGGCGGAAGAATCTATGCCTATCCCATGAAAGGCACGATGGATGCCTCGATGGAGAATGCCCGCGAAGTATTGCTTGCAGACAGGAAAGAGGCTGCCGAGCATGCCACCATTGTCGATTTGATTCGCAACGACCTGAGCAGAATTGCCACCGATGTGAGGGTTGACAGGTATCGCTATGTGGATGTGGTCGGTACGGACAAGGGAGACATGCTTCAGACCAGTTCGGAAATCAGCGGCAAGCTGCCTCAGGCTGTTCAACGGCGTGTGGGGGATTTGCTGGAGGCCTTGCTGCCGGCGGGCTCCATTACGGGGGCTCCCAAGGATCGCACCATGGAGATTATCCGTGAGGCCGAGGGATATGAGCGCGGATTCTATACGGGAGTCATGGGCATCTATGCCAACGGTGAGTTGGATTCGGCAGTGATGATACGTTTCGTTGAGGAGGACGATGACGGCATGTATTTCAAGGCCGGGGGCGGCATCACCTGCATGAGCGATTGCAAAAAGGAGTATGAGGAGATGCTGCGCAAGGTGTGTCTGCCTGTGAAATAGATAATGACATATAATAATGAGTAGGAACAAGATGGGTGAACCGGCACTGCAATTTGTGGAGACCTTGAAGATTGAGAATGGAAAGCTGCAGGCTGTGAGCCGCCATCAAGAGAGGATGGAGCGGACCGTCAGGCATTTTTTCCCTTCGTTGGCAGCCTCCGTGCCTTTGCTCGAAAGGATTGTTACCGGCGATGATTGTAAGGGAGTCTGCAAGGCACGGGTAATCTATGGGGCGCACGGTGTGGAAAAGGTGGAGTATGCTCCCTATCGGATGCGCCGAATAGGCTCGCTGCAGGTGGTTGTCGATGATGGGATAACGTATGATTTCAAAAGTACCGACCGCAGCCCTCTGAATGCCTTGCTGGCTAAAAGGGGAGAGTGCGACGACATTATCATCATCAAGCGGGGACTGGTGAGGGATACGTCGTTTACCAATCTGGCAGTGTATGACGGCAGCCGCTGGATGACACCCCGGCATCCTTTGCTGGCCGGTACCAAAAGAGCCGTTCTGGTGGAAAAGGGTCTTGTCGATGAAGCCGATCTTACGGCGGATGATTTGAAAAAAGCTTTGAAGGTGAGGCTTTTCAATGCCATGATTGACTTTGGCGAAATAGAGGTGGACAGGTCAGAAATCCGTTTTTGAAAAGTTCCGGATTTGCGACCTTTAAGCGGCATGGTGTCTGCCCGAACGCAAAGAGTAGATACCCAGCAGGGCCATTATCAGCAGCAAGGCCATGCCCGTCACGAGGGTGAAGCTGTAGGATGTGTGGAGTTCGAGAAAACCCCATGCACCTGCCGAGATGGCACCCCCGGCAGCCAGTGCCATGGATATGCGCGAATAGATTTCGGCATAGTGCCGGCCGCCGAACACGGTGCGCACCAGAATGGGGGTTTGTACGGTGGTGCCGGCATATTCCCATCCGAAAAGAAAGGCTCCGAGGATGACGGTCACGAGTCCTGTCCGGCCGATGAGCAACAGCAGCAGTCCCAGAAAGCCACCCGAGGTGGTTGCTATGATGCCCCACGTGTTGCTATGGTCGTTGATATGACCCAGGACAATCTTGCCCACGGTTACACCGGCCATTACCGACGAGGCGGCCAGCGAGGCTTCCATGGGTGTGAAGCCCAGGCTGCAAACATATTTGGGTATGAAGAGGTTCAAGGTGGATATGGCCATGATGAGAAAGGCAAAGCAGAAGAGGGTGTAGAAGGCCGGCATTCTGATGGCCTGTGAGGCACTGATGCCTTGCGGGGTGGCTGACTTTACTTCTTGCGAGGTCTGTTGCTCCCATCCGTAGGGTTGCAGGCCTTTGTCCTCGGGACGGTTGCGCAGAAAGATGGCGAGCAACGGTGTGACAATCAACAGAATGATGAGCCCGAATGTACAGTAGGCCGCTCTCCATCCGTGATGTACGATGAGCCAGCTGCCGAGGGGGTTGAAGATGATGCCGCCGATTCCCGATGCCGCGCTGCACACTCCGATGAAGAAACCCACGCGCCGGCTGAACCAACGGTGTATCATGGTGGGGAAGCTCAGGTACATCAGAAACGACATGGACACACCCAGCAGGGCTCCGGCTGCCCAAAACAAGGCTACGTGGCGGAAGGTTGACATGGCCACTAAGGTGAGTCCTGCCAGGGCTGCACTACAGGTGAGGAGCCAATGTGCGCTGAAGCGTTCCATCATTTTGCCGGCAACCGAAAGCATGAGTGACGCGGCCAGGAAGTTGAACGACATATACAGGCCGAAGCCGGCCGTCTCAACGTGCAGGTCGGTGCTTACGGGACCGTAGAAGATTCCGGCACAACTCATAACGAGCCCCACCACAATGCCCATGATGAGGCAGCAGCAGCCAACGATGACGTAGCCGTAGTGTATGGGCCGGCAGGCTTTTTTCATGGCAAAGTGCTTGGATGTTTAGAAGTTGAACGGGTTGTTTGCACGGTAACGGGCATTCATTTCGTTTTGCAGGGTGCTGTATTCTCCGTTGATGCGGTGCCCCTCTTCGGGACGAAGTTCAAGGGCTTTCTTCAGGTCGTCGGCCGCTCCGGCTTCATCGTGCAGCTTGAGGCGCAGTCCTCCTCTGGCTTTATAGGCCTGTGCAAAGTCGGGCTGCAGCTCTATGGCATCGTTGTATAGCGACAGAGCCTTGTCGTTGTGGCCGGTGCCCGCCAGCAGGGCTCCCCTTTTGATGATTGCTTCGCGGTTGAAGGGGTCCAGGGCATTCACCTCCTCATAACTTTGCAAGGCTTTGTTGGTGAGCCCCATGGCATTCAGAATGTCGCCTTGCAGCAAGAGTGATTCTTCGTCTTTTCCGTCTTTCATGCCGACGACGGTTTCAATGTCTTTCAGGGCTTCACCGTATTGCTGCATCCTGTAGAGGGTTTTGGCACGCAGCAGATAGGGCTGCTTCAAGTCGGGATGGTCCTTGCTGAGTTGCGTGAGAAGGGCCACGGCAGCAATGTCGTTGCCCTTGCCATAGGCGGCCTGAGCCTGGAAATACAGTGCGTTGGGATTGTCGGGCTCTTGCCGTTGCAGTTCTGAGGCCTCGGTTTCCATCCTGTCCCAATCGCTGCATTGGCCGGCAGCCTGCATGGCTGCAATGCGCAGCTTGGTTTCGTGCGGGTGCTTCTGAATGAGGGCTTCGAGTATGGGCAGTGCCTTTTCGCCGCATTGGCTTTGGATATAGAGCTCGGCTAGCAGGCCTTTTATGCCGTCATCGTCCTTGCGCTGAAGGGCAGCCTCGAAGCATCGCTCAGCATAGTCGACCTCACTTATGCGCATGGCACGTATGCCGTCGTCGCGCAATGTCTCGAATTCGGCATTCCTGTCATTAGACTCTTCAGACGTTTCCGACTGATTGTCAGCAGAGTGATGTTCCGGTGTGGTTGTACGACCCTTGAATATTTTATTGAAAAATCCCATTGCAGATGATTGTTTTTGTGAATGATGAAAGTAGTAACATGCAAATATACGTATTTTCATTCATAGGAACGGTGTAAATAGGTATATTCCTTGTGAATAGGCCTTGATTGGTCTCGTGCCGCGAGTGTGCTGCCTGAAATGCTGCACCTGCATCATCAGAGAATACAGTGGGTGGAACATGAGCTCCCCCTGAGCAAACCTTGAAAAGGCAAAGCCACAGACCTCTGTTTCAGGTCTGTACAGATCGCACGCACGATCTGTACACATCGCAGGTCACGATCTGTACATATCGCAGGTTACGGTCTGTACACATCGCACGCACGATCTGTACACATCGCAGGTTACGGTCTGTACACATCGCACGCACGATCTGTACACATCACAGGTTGCGATCTGTACACATCGCAGGTCACGGTCTGTACACATCGCATGCACGATCTGTACACATCGCACGTACGATCTGTACACATCGCAGGTTACGGTCTGTACACATCGCATGCACGATCTGTACACATTGCACGCTCAAGCTGTACACATTGCACGCTGCATTTTGGTGTGTATTTCCCTGATTTTCAACGATGTTGTGCTCTATTCCTTGGCTGCGTGCTGTCATGTGCCTTTTGTCGGGATACAAAAAAAGCAACTCCCTTGCGGAAGTTGCTTAATATGTTCTTCAGTTCTTAGATTACCACTTGTCTTCGCCCTCGGCACTGTTGTATACCTGCTTGGGACACCATTCGATGAGGTCCAGAAGGAAGCATGCATTTGTGTTTTCCAAAAGCGACTTCATACGGATGTAGAGAACATCGGTGGGCTTGACGTTGCCTGTCCATACTATTTTGCGCAGACGCACGTTAGCACGGTAGCTGGTTGTGTTGCGGCAATCCTCGGTAACGGCTGCTCCACCTTTTGCCACACCGTCGTGCTTGGGCGGCTTCATATATCCTCTATTTCGCATATCTTTGTCATTCTGCTCGTTGTGCTCGGTGTCTTTGGTGTCGGCTTCATATCCGATAACCGGGCCGGCCGGATCTACACGCAAGTCGACAGGCAGACCTACAGGCATCAGGTTGTCTTTGTTGGATCCGAAGTAGAACTGTGCCATACCGAAACCTGTGTTGCATGGAGCACTTACACGAAGCTCATAGGTACCTTCGTTTGGAACAGGCGGCAGACGGAATATCAAATCGTATTGTCCGCGGATGTTCATCTCGTCAGCCTGATAGTTACTCTGGCTGGCTCCGGCCTGATAGGGCAGGTATACGCAGCGGCTTTCATTGGAGAACTCCAAACGCTCGAAGTATCCGTTGGGGAACGGGAACTGGCCGCTGCTCGATATGCCGCGGTAGCCGTTGGTGATGAGCTCTGACAGAAGAGATGAAGTATCCCAGCGCAGACGCTCGTTCAATACTATACCCGGAACATAATTGCTGTATACCAGCACTGAATCGATGGGATAGTAGAACCCGTTGATGGAGTTGGTGAGGTTTGAACCGTTGGTGCTCTTTATCAATGTTCCCGGTATGGTAACATCCAGTTCGTTATAGTTGTCAAGATCGTAGGTTGACTTTCTGTTGATGCGCTTGCCATCCGTTGACTTTCCTTCCGTGAGCTTTATCAGCCATCTGTTCTTGCCCATGGTCTCATAGTATTCATAGCAGTTGATGGACAATTGGTCGGGAATGGCATAGGCATAGCCCATTTCAACATGATGGAACACCAGTTTGTCCCATGGAATGCGTGTGCTTATCAGGTGATATGCCACGAACCGGTTGACGGCATTGTCCTGACTTTTCAGGTCGCTGTTTGTGGCATCGGGGTAGGCCTGCTGGCATTTGGCTGTGATGGCCTGCATGATTTCGTCCGTGTTCTGCAGGATGCCGTTTTCCGTAACGGGCATCGGGATGCCCCATTGTTCGTGGAAGATGCTGTCGGTCTCTACGAAGGCGGTGTATCCGTAATAGCGATGTTCAGGGTTTTTGATGCTGGGGTTGCCGTTCAGGTCGCGGCCCCATTCTTCGTGATTCAGTTCATAGTCCTCGTCACGCACTTTCTTCATGGAGTCGGCCCAGCCGGTGCGCTTGAGAATCTCGTTGAAGATATACAGGTTGTTGGCTTCTTGTATGAGTGAAGGCAGTGTGGCACGTGACAGCTGCAATACGGCATCGATGCCATGGATGTAGCCGTTGGTCACTTCGATGTCGCCTTGTATGATGCGTGAACGCGTGTTGACTTTGGTCACCAGTTTGCCGTTTGCCGTGGTGTCAAACTCGATGGTGATGTAACGGTCGTCCATATTGGTCTTCTCCAGTGCGCCTTCAAAGAAGTCGGTTGTCTGGTAGGCTTCATCGTTCTCGCAGTCTATGATGGAGTTGCGCGCTATATAGTCGGCTACCGAGTCGGTGATTTGTGTGATGTCGAAGTTGGGAGTCTCATAAATGGAGTCCAGGTAGTGCTGGATGGCATCATTGGTAGGTGCGAACACGGTGAAGTTGCCGCGGGCCGACAACAGCTGGGAAAGCTCTGAATCGGATTTCTTGCTGAGCTTTACACGTGAAAGGATGTACGCAAAATTTGTGTAGTCTGGGTTATCCTGACAAAAGGAATAGGCGGTTTCGCCCGTAAATGTGTACATGTCGGAATCATCGACTTGGTCCTTGCAGGATGAGAAACCAATAACAGCTAACAGAAACACGTAAATTAAATGTTTCCTGCTCATTGAATGGATAAATCTTTTCATGAGAGTGTTTATTATGAACATTTGAATCTGAACTTGGTTGTTTGTCATGTGTGAGAACAAAACATCAGCACGATGCATTAACTTATATCCCTGAAATATTTCGGTACAAATTTATGAATTTCTTCAATACAAAGCAGATTTTCCTGTTTGTTTTTTGCGGAAAAATGAAAATAGTTCCTGCCCTGATGCCACAAATGGCAAAAGGCGTTGTTGTGAAGTGTGCCTTTTGCCATTTGCATGAATCATTATTGCTGTCAGTGTCAGAGTTTTTGTCCGGCACTCTTTATAAGGTTCATGGTGTCGGTTGCCACCATCAGTTCCTCGTCGGTGGGAATGAGACATATGGTGACTTTCGAGTCGGGGGCGGAAATAATGGCCTCTTCACTGCGCACGGCATCGTTTTTCTTCTCGTCGAGCTTTATGCCAAGCCAGTCCAAGTCCTTGCAGACTCCCGAGCGGACACCGTATTGGTTTTCTCCGACTCCGGCGGTAAACACAATGATGTCTACACCGTTCATGGCAGCAATGTATGCACCGATATACTTTTTGATGCGATAGTTGTACATGTTCAGTGTGAGGATGGCGTGTTGGTCGCCGCTTTCGACTGCTGCTTCGAGCTCGCGCATGTCTGACGAAAGTCCCGAGAAGCCTGCCACCCCGCTTTCCTTATTTAACAGGTTGGATATGCCGTCGGCATCGAGTCCGAGCTTTTTCTGTATATAGGCCACGGCTCCTGCGTCGATGTCACCGCAGCGTGTGCCCATGATGAGGCCTTCCAGGGGGGTGAGCCCCATCGAGGTGTCTACGCACTTGCCATATTTGACGGCGGCCACGCTGGCTCCGTTGCCTATGTGGCAGGTGATGATTTTCTTGTCCTTGATGTCGCACCCCAGGAAGTCGCATACGCGTTGTGAAACATAGCGGTGACTCGTTCCGTGGAATCCGTATTTGCGGATTTTGTATTTGGTATAGAGTTCATAAGGCAGCGCATACATGTATGCGTAGTCGGGCAATGTCTGATGGAAGGCAGTGTCGAATACGCCTACTTGCGTCATATGTGGCATTAGTTCTGAAACTGCTTTCACACCCTTCAGATTGGCGGGGTTGTGGAGCGGTGCCAGTTCGCTACATGCAACAAACTCTTTAAGGACACTATCCGTAAGTATGGTGCTTTGGTTAAACTTTTCGCCTCCGTGTACCATACGATGGCCTACGGCATCTATCTCGTCGAGAGATTTAAGCACGCCTTTTTCAGGGTCGGTCAGGCTTTTGAAAATCATTGCCAGTCCTTCATCGTGTGTGGGAATGTCGTTGAAAATCTTTTCTTCTGTGGGTTTCTTGATTTTCAGAAATGCCCCGGGCAAACCGATTTTCTCTATGCCTCCTGCTGCCATTACGGACGCATCGTCCATATTATAAAGCTTGTATTTGATAGACGAACTACCACAATTCAAAACCAATACTTTCATATATTATTCTTTTCAGTGTTGTATGTATGCGCTGTGTGGGTTAGTGTTCAATGCCGCGTTCCTTGAGCGAGACGGCCTGATTGGCGGTGATGGCAATCATTTTATAGATGTCGTCTGTCGAGCATCCGCGGCTCAGGTCGTTGACAGGACGTGCAATGCCTTGAAGAATGGGGCCGATGGCCTGTGCATGTCCCAGGCGTTGGATGAGCTTGTAGGAAATGTTTCCCACTTCGAGGCAGGGCACGACAAGCACGTTGGCATGACCGGCAACCGGCGAGTCGGGAGCTTTCAGCCGGGCTACTTCGGGAACAATGGCCGCGTCGGCCTGCAGTTCGCCGTCCAATTGGAGTGAAGGAGCCAGTTCATGAGCGATGTTGGTGGCTTCGATGACCTTGTCGACCACTTCGTGTTTGGCCGAACCTTTTGTGGAAAAGCTCAGGATGGCAACGCGCGGATTTTCTATGCGGGCTATTGTCTTTGCGGTCCGAGCCGTGCAGACGGCAATTTCTGCCAGCTGTTGTGCAGTGGGCACAGGAGTAACTGCAATGTCACCCATCACGAGAAGACCGTCTTCACCGTATTCAGGAGCATGGGTCAACAGTATCATTGCTCCTGATACGCAGGTGATTCCCGGTTCTGTCTTGATGATTTGCAGTGCCGGACGAAGCACGTTGGCCGTAGAATTGCTCGCACCGGCCAGTTGGCCGTCGGCACGTCCCGTCTTGATGAGCATGCAGCCGAAGTAGAGCGGATTGCCGATTGTCTTACGTGCCTCATCGAGGGTCATGCCTTTCTTTTTTCTTATCTCTGCCAGCTTTTCTGCCAGTTCTTCATGCAGCTCCGACGGTTGTTGCGGATCTATGATCTGGGCTTGTTCGATGTATTTTAATTGTAGCTTTTGTGCAAGCTCTGTAATCTCGTTACGGTTTCCCAACAAAGTGATTTCTGCGATGCCATCTTGCAGGGCGCGGTTGGCAGCTTGAATGGTACGCTGCTCAGTACCCTCGGGCAGCACGATGCGCTGCTTCTGTTGCTGGGCACGTCTGATTAGTTCTTTGATAACGTCCATCTTTGATTAATCTTTTGCTTTTGATTTGTTTTATGTTGTAACTGCAAAAGTACACAATTTTCTTCTGACTTGACTGAATGTGCGGCTTTTTCTTTTTGTACCTTTGCACTTGGATTTCATAGCTTGTTTGGACCATGGAAGATAATCACGAATGGCAGGAGAATGTGTTGCTGATAGATGCCGATTATGTCGACCGGCTTGTGTTTAATCTGTCGGTGCAGCTTGAACGGATGCTCGGACGCCGCATTCCCAAACTCGACATTGCGCGCTGGGTGGACTATCTGGCACTTGACGGCGGCCTGCGGCCCGGTGAGAACAAGACCCAGGTGTTGTTTGTCTATTCTAAGGAAAAGGCTTTGCTGAAGAATGCCGTCCCCTCGTCTTTGCCGGCCGATTTGGACGGAAAGTGCTTTCACGACAATCTTGGTGATTTCTTCTGTGCTTCTTTTCCTGTCGAAGAAGAGATTGTTTCGATGGAACGCCTTTACTTGCAAAGCGTGGAAACGCTGTTGGCTTCGTCAAAGGTCAGCAACTTGATGCTGGTTCCCGATGTGGAGGCCTACGGGCATTTGCTGAAGGGGGCTTTGTCGAAATCACGCAAGGCACTCCTCTTTGTAACGGAACCTGTTACCGGATTTTTGTGCCCGCAGGAAATATTGACCTATTCGTTGTTTGCCGCATTGGGCGTAAAGGGCGAAGAATTGTCATGAGCCCGTTTGCAAGACGGCATTTGGCGTGTTGCAAACGGCTATGCTTGTTTTTGCTGATGTGCTGGTTGCCGTTTCAGCCCGTTGCAGGCAAAAACAAGGTCTACAGTCATGGAGGCGTCATCCGTGGCGATGATTCGCTCAAACAAGTCTGCCTTGTCTTTACAGCTGCGGCCTGGGCCGATGGCGCATCCTATATATTACCTGTACTCAAGGAAAAGCATGTGAGCGGAGGGTTCTTTTTTACGGGGCAGTTTTATGAGCGTTATCCCGATGTGGTCAGACATTTGCTCCGCGACGGTCATTATGTAGGCACTCACGGCTATGGACATTTGCTTTATTGTGCATGGGAAAACCGTGACTCGTTATTGGTGACACAGCAAGACTTTGCTGACGACATGCACAAGGCTTACAGTCAGATGAAACAATTCGGCATCACAAAAGCTGAGGCTCCTTATTTCATTCCCTCTTATGAGTACTATAACGATTCTATTTCGGTATGGGCAAAACGCTTGGGGCTGCAAGTGATTAACTTTACACCGGGCACAGGGACAAATGCCGATTACACCATACCTTCGATGAAAAACTATCGCAGCAGCGAAGAACTTTATCGCAACTTGATGGATTATGAAAAAGAGCATGCATTGAACGGACATTTCCTGATGCTTCATTTGGGGACCCATCCCGAGCGCACGGATAAGTTTTATCGCCTTTTGCCACAACTGATAGATGAGCTGCGCGCCAGAGGATACCAGTTTGTCAGTGTGCCACAAATGATGTTGCCTTGACAAATTGGCAAATCGGCAGTTCGCCGCCTGCCATATTGGCATTTAAGTTGTTGTTTTGTCAACTATAATCTGTTGTAAGGCTAATAAAGTTGATATTTCGCCGATTTTTTAAGTTAATGCTTGCGCGAGTCGTATATTCGCTCTACCTTTGCATTGCAAAAAAGAAGAATAATAGAGTCTTTTCATAGTATATTGAGTTAACTATTTGTGGAGGAAAGGTTCCGTGAGGCACTTTTCCTTTTCTTTTTGTGTCTTCTAATAAGTGACGGTGTGCCTGATATGCTGTGCAAAGCGATATTGTCCGAATTCAATCCAAACCGTATAGTTGCCGGTTGGCAGATGGCCGATGTCGAACCATGCTTTTCCGTTTACGACTTGATCGCGTCCTGAATAATCCACGTTGTTGGATTGGATGCGGATGTTCACCCATTCGTCTTCAAAATCCTTGAGGTATATATATAAGGTATCGCGCACCGGATTGTTGACAATGCCCGCTTTGGCAAATTGGGGTGTTTCCACCGTATGGCATCCCGAAGCTGTCAGACCGACTGCTATCATAATCGCTATGGCGGCAGCAATGGATTGGAGCTGTCTCATTGTCGTGTCGGTTAGAGCTTGAAGGGTATCTTGCGACGTATTTCCCTGTTGATTTGTTTGATGCCTTGCGTGATTGCATTGTTTCCGGTGGCAACCATGAAGTTCAGGGATTCGGCAATGCTTTGCAACAGATTGGCCGGCTTTATTTCTGCCTGGCTGTTGACAATGGCTTTGAGCTGCTGTGGAAAAATCTCGATGGAAATGTCGCGTCCCGCCCGGAACGGCTCTCCGTCGCAGTGGATAAAACCTTCGTGTTCGCGGGTGATGTGTATGTTTCTGGAGCGAAACATCTTGATTATGCCTTTGTTGGTCAGCGTACCGTTGAGCAGCTGAAGGGCCAGCTGTGGTGCTTCGATGGCAGAAAACGGCTCGATGATGGTTACGTCCATCAGTCCGTCGCTCATGGAGGCTTCGGGAGCTATATACACGTTGTTCCCGTATTGTGAGGCATTGGCACAGGTAATCAGAAATGCCTTATGGGTGAATTTGCCTGTCTGGTCTTCGATGGTATAGGTCTCAGGCTTGTATCGTGTGATTTCTTTCAGGGTATTTTCCAAATAGGTGAGCATGCCCCGGCGGATGGATGCGGCAAACTTGTAGCTGATGGTTGCATCGAATCCCATGCCGCATGTACAGAAAAACGGGCGACGGTTGATTTTTCCATAGTCAAGACGGTGTATCTGGCAATCGTTAATGACCTTTATGGCCTTGGTATATTCGAGTGGAATCTGCAGATGCCTGGCCAGCCCGTTACCCGAACCGCAGGGAATTATGCCGAGAGCGGTGTCAGTGTGAACCAATGAGCGGGCAATTTCGTTGACTGTGCCGTCGCCTCCGATGGCAACGACAATGTCTGTGCCATTCTCGGCTGCCATGGTTGCCAAAACTGCACCATGGCCACCATAGGCTGTACGCGCTATGCTGTAGGTGAATTTGTCCTTGTCAATCATGCTTTCGATATCTTCAATGATGAGCTCCTTGTCCATCGTACCCGAAATAGGATTGACAATAAATAGGATCGACTTCTTTTTCTTCATACATGTGCGTTTTGGGTTGCAAAGATAAGCCTTTTAACTCTCATTGGTAAAAAAAGCGCGCTGTTTTTACACAAATGTTTTGCTACAGACAATGTTTGCTGGGATTTTGTTGTATCTTTGCAGCCTGGTTTAAAAATAAGGTTTAGTATTACAAGCAATTTGTGTAAAGATGGGATTACTACAAGACAGACTGAAACACTTCACACGTCCCCAAGAATACATGGCGGCCGGCGTTTATCCCTATTTCCGAGAGATAGATGGAAAACAAGGGCCTATCGTTAAGATGGCCGGGAAAGAAGTACTGATGTTCGGATCGAACGCCTATACGGGGCTGACTTATGACGACAGAATCATAGATGCAGCTTGCAAGGCCCTTCACAAGTATGGCTCAGGCTGTGCCGGTTCGCGCTTCCTGAATGGCACATTGGACTTGCATGTTCAGCTGGAAAAGGAATTGGCCGAATTTGTCAACAAGGACGAGGCTCTTTGCTTTTCCACGGGTTTCAGCGTGAATGCCGGTGTGATTGCTTGTATAACAAACCGCGAAGACTATATAATATGCGACGATCGTGACCACGCATCCATAGTGGACGGACGAAGACTGTCGTTTTCCACATCATTGAAATATAAGCACAATGACATGGAAGATTTGGAACGCAAGCTGCAAAGTTGCCGTCCCGAGGCTGTCAAGCTGATTGTAGTAGACGGCGTCTTTTCCATGGAAGGCGATTTGGCCAATCTTCCCGAGATAATCCGCTTAAAGCACAAATATAACGCATCCGTCATGGTCGACGAAGCTCATGGGCTGGGCGTATTCGGACGTCAGGGACGCGGTGTGTGCGACTATTTCGGCCTGACAGATGATGTAGACTTGATTATGGGAACATTCAGCAAATCGCTGGCCTCCATAGGCGGTTTCATTGCAGCCGACAAGAGCATCATCAACTATCTGCGCCATACCACACGAACTTACATCTTCAGTGCAAGCAATACACCGGCAGCAACTGCTGCGGCACTCGAAGCATTGCACATCATCCAAAAGGAACCCGAAAGAATAGAACACCTGTGGGAAGTGACCAACTACGCTCTGAAGCGTTTCCGTGATGCAGGCTTTGAAATCGGTGATACGCAGTCGCCCATCATTCCGCTTTATGTGCGCGATACCGACAAGACATTCCTGGTGACAAAGCTCGCCTTCGACGAGGGCGTATTCATAAATCCCGTAATTCCTCCTGCCTGTGCACCGCAAGATACATTGGTGCGTTTTGCATTGATGGCAACCCATACCAAAGAGCACGTTGACATGGCAGTAGACAAACTGATAAAAGTATTCCGTCAATTGGATATTATCAAATAAATCATTTCGTTTATTGATAATAAAGGTGAGGCAGCTGCTGGCTGCCTCACCTTTGTTATAGACGATATGGAAAAACGAATCAGAAACAGCTTGAAAGCAAGGAATGAAAAGAGGGATTCCTTTTATGGGAATCCCCTCTCAATAAGTATGTTAATTGCTTTAGTTATTGTAGAGCAACCATGCATCAGGATAGGATGCGCGCAAAGAGTTTCTTGAAGAAACGGCATCGGCTTTGCTATCGAAAGTAGAAGCGATTACACGATAAAGCTTACGTTCGCTGTTCAAGGCGATCTGTGCTGCATAGCCTTTTTTCTTGAGAGTGCTTTGCAGGCCTTCTGCATTGGCCTTGAGGCTGAAGCTACCGCATACCACGCTGTAGGCTTTCAAGCCCGCACCGCTGATAACTGTCAGTTTTTCACTGCGTGTGGTTTCATTGCTTGTATCTGTCTTCGGCGTTGTGGTCGTTGTTACGGGTGTGACTTTCACAGGTTCCGGTTCGTCGGTCTTGACTACGGTCGTCTGTTCGGCCTTGGTTTGAGCCTGGGCTTTTTCATAAGCTTTTTTATACATGCTCTCATTTGATTTGCAAGAAGAGAGACATGCGATAGCGCATACGCTGAATGCTGCAACTGCTAACTTTTCGATTTGAAATTTCATAATGAAGTGTTGGTTAGTGATTCTGATTTTATGCAAGCAAAGTTACGATTCATCTGTTGCTTACGACTTCGTTTTAAGTTAAATAACATTTAAAGTTACCCGTGCGCAACCAAATGCCGTCCAAGTGCCTGCACAAGAAAAAGAATTTCGGCATATAAGGCAGCTTTTAGATTCTTTTTGAAGACCAACGAGGCTTATCTCGAAAAAAATATCTAAGTTTGAAGCCTGAAACAAACAAAGAAAGAAGAGATGAAAGGATTAAGTATTTTCGCCGCAATACTTGGCGGCATGGCCATCGGTGCTGCATGTGGCATCTTGTTTGCACCAGAAAAAGGTGATGAGACTCGTGCAAAAATTGCAGAAGCCATCCGTGCACGTGGCATCAAGCTCAATCGTAAAGAGATGGAAAACCTGGTTGACGACATCACAGACGAATTAAAGGCAACAGTAGAATAGGCTTATGGATCGCGCAGACGGTCTCGTGTCAAAGCTGTTTGAATCCCTTAAGACCTATTTGGGATTGCAGAAAGAGTATGCAATGCTGGAGCTGACCGAAAAGCTGTCACGGCTGCTCACGGCATTGATACTTGGCGCCATACTGTTCGTAATGGGAATATTCACCGTTTTCTTCCTTGCCCTTGCCCTGTCGTCAGTCATTACGCTACTGACGGGGAGCACAGTGATATCCTATCTTGTCATGGCACTTCTTTTTGTCATAACCTGTGCCATATTTTATAGGATGAGACATAAATGGCTTGCCGTCCCGCTAACCAACTTCTTTACCAACTTACTGCTCAAAGATTATGGAGAAAGTAACGACACACCTTGATGGACGTCAGTTGACCTATGAAGACATTCGTGCACGCAAGCGCGAAGTGCTGTCGCAGATACACGAGCAGCAGCAAGTGATGAGGCAGTGCGTAGGAGAACTGGCCGACGATTTCACCAATACGGGCAACCTGATGTCGGCAAAAGGCATACGCAAGGTGTCCGGGTGGATAGGAGGAGCATTTTATGCCTACCGCATCATTCGTGGCCTTTCGCGCATGACACATCTTTTGCGCCGGCATTAAACGGAATTCTGGAGCATGAGCAGAATAATGGCCATTGATTATGGAAAAAAGCGTAGCGGCATTGCAGTGACCGACCCTGAACAAATTATCGCAAACGGATTGACTACTGTGCCGACAGCCCAATTGCTACAGTACGTCAAATCCTATGTGGAAAAGGAGCCTGTTGAATGCTTCGTTGTGGGGAAACCTCTGCAGATGTCAGGCAAGCCTTCAGAGAACGGTATGAGGGCTTCCGCTTTCGTAAAAAAACTGCAATCAGAGTTTCCCGCAATCACTGTCAAAGAGTATGACGAACGTTTTACCTCGGTGTTGGCTCATCGTGCCATGTTGGATGGCGGATTGAGAAAAACAGCGCGGCAAGACAAAGCCCTGGTCGATGAAATAAGTGCAACTATCATCCTTCAGTCTTATATGGAATCCTTAAGGCAGGGCACAATCATTTAAGAACAAAACTTTATGAAACTACCTATATATATATATGGAATGCCGGTTCTCAGAGAAACTGCGCAAGATATCGACTTGCAGCAAAAAGAGGAACTCGGCGAGTTGGTACAGAATATGTTTGAAACCTTGTCGGCTTCAAACGGTGTCGGTTTGGCTGCTCCACAGATAGGAAAAGCCTTGCGTGTTGTAGTAATAGATTTGAATGTGCTATCCGAAGACTATCCTGAGTATAAAGATTTCAGGCATGTGTATTATAATGCCCGCATATTGGAGTATGGTGAAAAGACTGAGACAATGGAAGAAGGCTGTCTGAGCCTTCCCGGCATATCTGAAAAGGTGACACGTCCCACGCGTGTCCGTGTAGCATACCTTGACGAGCAGTTCCAGCCGCATGAAGAGTGGGTCGACGGCTATTTGGCGCGTGTCATGCAGCACGAGTTCGATCATTTGGACGGTCACATGTTTATTGACCGCATTTCAACATTCCGCCGCCAAATGCTTAAGAGCAAACTTTCGGCTTTTCTGAAAGGTAAAGTCAAGTGTTCCTATAAAGTAAAGACCATAAAGAAAGCTTGAGAAAGTTAATTCTTTTGCTGTCCTTGTTGCCGTTTGTCGCCAAGGCGCAAATCAATGCAGACGGGGTAATCTCCATGGGACGCAATGCGCTTTACTATGAAGATTACGTTCTGTCCATACAATATTTCAACCACGCAATAGAAGCCAAGCCTTATTTGTATGCACCATATTACTATCGGGCAGTCGCCAAGTATTACCTTGGCGATTATGTGGGTGCCATCAATGACTGTACGGCCTCGATAGAGCGCGACCCTTTCATTGACGATTGCTATCGTTTGCGGGCTATATGTCTGATAATGACAGGTGATTATCAGAAAGCCTCCGGCGATTACCGCCTGCTGATACAGCGAAAGAGTGAGGATCAGGCAGTTTGGTATAATTTGGTGCTATGTCAGGCACAGCAAAAACAGTTTGCGCAGGCCGATTCAGTACTTGACAAAATGATTGTGAAGTGGCCCGGATATGCCCGCTGCTACATGCTCAAGGCTCAGATTGCCATGGAGCAAAAAGACACCATTGCAGCCGATCATCTTATCGACAGGACTTTGCAAATTGACTCTTTTTATGTCGATGCTCTGGCTGCCAAGGCAATGCTCTACATGCGAAAGGACAGTTTTGCGCGTGCAGAGCAGTATTACGACAGGGCCATCGTGCAGTCGCCACGTCAGGCCGGCTTTTTTCTGGGGCGTGCCTTGTCGCGTTATCAGCAGAATAAGTTGCGTGGAGCCATGGACGATTATAATGTGGCGCTCGATTTGGCTCCCGACAACTATCCCGGCCATTACAACCGCGGCTTGCTTCGCATGCAAGTCGGCGAGAACAATTTAGCCATAGAAGATTTTGATTTTGTATTGAAGAAAGTTCCAGATGACAGGCTGGCCTTGTATAATCGTGCCGTTTTGCACGAAAAGACAGGCAATTATCGTGCTGCCATCGACGACTATACGGCTGTATTGAAGGACTATCCCGATTTTACTGCCGGCTATGAGAGCCGTGCGAGATGCAGGCGAAAGATAGGCGACAATGCCCGCGCCCTGCAGGACGAGCGCAAGGTGACCATTGCACAGTTGGACGAGATGTATGGCCAGCGCAAGCGTACCAAACGCTATACCCGCAAGCCCAAAGAGCAAAATATAGACGAGTATCAGAACCTCGTTGTCGAGGATGAAAGCGACAATATCGCAAAATTCTATGCCAGCGACTATCGCGGCCGTGTCCAAAACAAACAAGTCGATGTGGTTCCTCAGCCTTTATATGTGCTTACGTTTCATCCGGCAGTCGGTGATGTGGTCTTCCGAAAGGACTTTGCTGCATTTGTCGAGCATCTGAATACTTCTCACCTGTTTTCCAGAAAACTTTACATAGCTTCGCGTTCCTCCGCTGCTTCCGAGCAGGAAATACGTGATCTCGATGAAGAAAACCGGCGCTTGTCCGCTGAAGTCGGCACGCATGCCGCTTCGCCCGCTCAGTCGTTTGCCCTGGCCATGCTTTCTGCTTCAAAGCGCGACTATGTGTCGGCTCTTTCTTTGCTCGACCAAACGCTTCGGCAGGATTCCCTTTTCGAGGCCGCCCTTTTCTTGCGTGCCGGAGTAAGAGCCTTGCAGCTTGAAGCCCAGGATGCATCGCAAAACGCGCAGACAAATCCTGTTCAGAACATAGAGGTTTCACGCATGCGCTACAGGCCTTTGATTGCCGATTTGACAAAGGCCATCTCTATGGATGCCGATTGTGCATACCTTTATTATAACCGCGGGTGCATCTATCAGCAGATGAAAATGTCCGACGAGGCTTTGAAGGACTACAACCGTGCCATTTCCCTGCAGCCCGATTTGGCCGAGGCCTATTATAATCGTGGCTTGCTTTATGTCGGACTGGACGATTTCCAAAAAGCCGACCTCGACCTTAGCAAGGCCGGTGAGTTGGGCCTCTATTCGGCTTACAGTCTGATAAAGCATTTCAGAAAAGCCCGGTTGCAAAAGCGTTGAAAGAAAGTTTTTCTTGGTTTACTGCAATTTAGAAACGGGAAAGTTCATCCTGTTCGGAAAATAAGCTGTATTTTTGTGACTTAAACAGTAAATATCAGAACTATAATCATTAAATTAACATGAGAAGGAAAATCTTACATCTATTTCTGTTGGTGACAATGGTCGCTCCTTTTGCTTTTCAAACAGCCGGAGCCGAAACCAAGTGGCATTGGGACAAAGGTACAATCGTGGTTGACGTTCCCGAGCGTCCTGCTGGGCAAAAGAGCGCCCTGAACCTGGCAACTCCGGCGCTTCCGGTCGTACGTGTGGCTTTTGTGGGACTGGGTATGCGCGGTCCCGGTGCAGTAGAACGCTGGACACACATCAACGGCGTGCGTATCGTTGCTTTGTGCGACTATGAGAAAAGCCGTGCCGAAGCGCAGCAGGGCACTTTGAAGAAAGCCGGTTTGCCCGAAGCCGGCATCTATTATGGTGCCGACGGCTATAAAAAGCTGTGTGAGCGCGACGATATCAATCTGGTCTATATTGCTACCGACTGGGTCCATCATGTTCCCATTGCCAAGTATGCTCTCGAGCACGGCAAGCATGTAGCCATCGAAGTTCCTCCGGCAACCAACCTGCAGGAATGCTGGGATCTTATCAATCTGGCAGAGCAGAAGCAACTTCATTGCATGCTGCTCGAAAATTGCTGCTATGATTTCTTTGAGCTCAACACACTCAACATGGCCCAGCATGGCGTATTTGGCGAGGTGATTCGTGTGCAAGGTGCTTATCTGCACAATCTTTCCGAATACTGGCATGAGTATTGGCACAATTGGCGTCTTGACTTCAACCAAAAGCATCGCGGTGACATTTATGCCACCCACGGCCTCGGTCCTGTTGCCCAGGTTCTCAACATTCACCGTGGCGATCGCATGAAGACTTTGGTAGCCATGGATACGCGTCCTTTTACCGGCCCCGGATGTGTAAAGCAGTTTACC
>ERZ808252.227-NODE-227-length-59195-cov-5.727984_pt1 | contig 59195 bp, 47 predicted proteins | sample MGYA00521242_ERZ808252 | MGnify/ENA primary metagenome ERZ808252 (study PRJEB31516, sample SAMN03275581) | gut metagenome | biome: mammalia-associated habitat; material: feces | host: Papio cynocephalus | place: Kenya | collected 2012-08-07 ... | reverse complement strand
AGAGATAGTATAGCACACTTTTGAATAAATAGCTACTTATTTATTTTCTTTTATAGTAGTTCCTTTGCGACTTCCTCTACTCGTATGAATTTGTTTTCCATGGTGCTCACCTCCTTTCAGTGTATAGTTATCTTCTTTCGTGTCGGAATACTTGCTGGCCGCCATCCGATTTGCCCTGGCGGGCAGCATTAAGCATATTTGCTTAATGCTGCTCCTGCATTATACTAAACAAATGCAGTTATGTCAAGAGCATTTGATAGAAATATTAAGCGAAATTATTTAATGCATCTTGACTTCACCTAAACATATATGCTATGATAACGAAACAAACCTACATTGGGAGTGATTGACTATGGCAATCGGTGAAAGAATTCGTTTTATGCGCAATCTTAGGGGCATGACCCAGCGCTGGCTCGGACAGGCCGTGGGATTTCCTGCAAAAACCGCAGATATTCGTATGGCTCAATATGAGTCTGGCACCAGAACTCCCAAAGAGGATCTGGTGAACGCGCTTGCAAATGTTTTGGAAGTTTCCCCGCTGGCACTGAAAATCCCTGACATAGACAGTGATCTCGGTTTTATCCACACGCTTTTCGCCATTGAGGATATTCATGGAGCCAGAGCGGAAAGGCAGGGAGACGAGGTTCATATCATTTTTGATGGCAGCAAGCGGAACATGGATGCGTCTGTTTACGAAATGCTGTCTGCCTGGGCTGAACAATCCGAGAAGTTCAGAAACGGTGAGATCAGCAAAGAGCAGTACGACCATTGGCGTTACACTTTCCCCGCAGAGGACACCACGCAAATCTGGGGAAAAGTACCCTCGCAGGAATTTAGCGATGCATTCGTGAAGTCGCTGAAAAAGTATATTAGCGATTAAAGCAGGACGCAAAAAAGCCCGTACTGACCATCCGATCAGTACGGGCTTAAATGCTAATATGAATCCTTGTGAGGCGGGGGAAATTATCCCTTACCCACAAACCACTTGCAATGCAGAATAATCGCACTGCAGTAGAATCTTATCAAGACCTTATCAGAGGTGGTTTGAGACATTCAAAAAACCGTTGGTATGTCTACACTTTTTCGGTTTTTGCCTATCATTCCCACTCCACCGTCGCCGGGGGTTTGCTTGTGATGTCGTAGACAATGCGGTTGATATGCGGCACCTCGTTGACGATCCGCACGGAGGCGCGATCCAGCACCTCGTAGGGGATGCGCGTCCACTCCGCAGTCATGAAGTCACTGGTCGTGACGCTGCGAAGGGCAAGGACGTTTTCGTAGGTGCGGCCGTCGCCCATGACACCGACGCTTCTGGCGTTGGTCAGGACTGCGAAATACTGGCTGCAAATGTCTCCAAGGTCGGCCTTGGCGATCTCCTCCCGGAAGATGAAGTCCGCCTCCCGGAGAATGTCCAGCTTTTCTTTCGTCACGTCGCCGAGGATACGAATGGCAAGACCGGGACCCGGGAAGGGCTGACGGTGGACAAGGTAATCAGGAAGCCCCAGTTCCTTGCCCAGCAGTCGAATTTCGTCCTTGAAAAGATGATCCAGCGGCTCCAGAACGGCCTTGAACTGCTCGATGACCTCTCTGGGCAGGAGCTTATTGTGGTGGCTCTTGATGACGTCGGCATCTCCCGCGCCGGACTCGATGACGTCGGGATAGATGGTGCCCTGAGCGAAAAAATCCTCCTTGGTGATGCCGAATTTCACGGCTTCATCCAGAAATACATAGCCAAACTCCGCGCCGATGATCTGCCGCTTGCGCTGGGGGTCTTCCACGCCCTTGAGCTTGTCCAGGAAGCGCTTTTCCGCGTCCACCCGGACAAAATGGATGTTCCACTTGGCAAAGGCGGCTTCCACCTCGTCGCCCTCATTTTTGCGCATACAGCCGTGATCGACAAATACGGCGGTCAGCCGGTCCCCTACCGCCTCGGCCAGCAGCGCCGCCAGAACGGAGGAATCCACGCCGCCGGACAGCGCCAGCAGCACGCGGCCATTGGAGCCGATGGTGTCCCGGAGCTGTGCCACGGTATTTTTGCAGAAATCCCCCATCGTCCAAGTGCCCTTGGCGCCGCAGACCTCGTAGAGGAAATTGCGCAGCATCCGACTGCCGAACTGGGTGTGGTTCACCTCCGGGTGGAACTGAACGCCGTAGAAGCCCCGGCTTTCGTCGGCGATGGCGGCGTTGGGGCAGGCGTCGGTATGGGCGACCAGCGCAAAGCCCTCCGGAACCTTCGCCATGTAGTCGCCATGGCTCATCCACGAAATGGCCTGCTCGGGAATGCCCTTGAACAGCTTGCAGCCGGTATCGTAATAGGTGACGGTCTTGCCGTACTCCCGGGCGGTATCCTCCTGCGCGGCCGTGACCTGCCCGCCCAGCGTATGCGCCATCAACTGGCAGCCGTAGCAAATGCCGAGGATAGGAACCCCCAGCCGGAACACCTCCGGGTCAACGTGGGGAGATTCCTCCAGATACACGCTGCTGGGGCCGCCGGTGAAAATAATGCCCATGGGCGCAAAGGCGCGGATCTCATCCAGCGTCGTGGTGTAGGGCTTGATCTCGCAGTAGACGTTCTGCTCCCGCACCCGCCGGGCAATGAGCTGATTGTACTGTCCGCCAAAGTCCAGAATCAGGATTTTTTCTTGCATACAGTGCTCTCTCCTTCCCTGCCCGCGGGTCAAATATTGATCTCCGCCTGTTCGCGGTCAATACCGGCGATCAGAGGGGCTACTTTTTTCACATAGGTTTCCACTTGCTCCGCACACCGGCCGGTGTACAGCATGGGGTCGAGAACGGCTTCCATCTCCTGCTTCGTCATGCCGAATTCCGGATGGCCGGCCAGATCGGCAAGAAGATCCCAGCTTTCGCCGTTTTTCATCCTCGCCGTGGCGTCCATGGAGCAGGTGCGGATGATCTCATGGAGCTGCTGACGATCGCCGCCATGCTTGACGCCCTCCATCATCAGGTTTTCCGTGGCGATGAAGGGCAGATACTCCCGCACGGTCTTCTCCACGATTTTCTCGTTTACGTGCAGGCCGTCGGTGACGTTCTGCGCCAGCCGGAGAACGGCGTCGGCGCAGAGGAAGCCCTCGGGCATGGAGATACGCCGGTTGGCGGAATCGTCCAGGGTGCGCTCCAGCCACTGGGTGGAGGCGGTCATGGGGGCGTTCAGCGCGTCCGCCATCAGGTAGCGGGACAGGGAGCAAATGCGCTCGGAGCGCATGGGGTTGCGCTTATAGGCCATGGCGGAGGAACCGATCTGGTTCTTTTCAAAGGGCTCTTCCACCTGACGGTCGTGCTGCAACAGCCGAATGTCGTTTGCCATCCGGTAGCAGCTCTGGGCGATGGAAGAAAGGCAGTTTAAGATGCGGCTGTCAAGCTTTCTGGGGTAGGTCTGGCCACAGACGTCGAAGCACTTATCGAAGCCAAAGTCCGCGCTGATCATTCGGTTCATTTCGTCAATTTTTGCTGTATCTCCGTCAAACAGCTCCAAAAAGCTCGCTTCCGTGCCGGTGGTTCCCCGGCAGCCCAGAAATTTCATGGTTTCCACCACAAAATCCAGTTCTACCAGATCGCTGACAAGATCCTGCATCCACAGCGTCGCCCGCTTGCCAACCGTGACCAGCTGGGCGGGCTGATAGTGGGTGTAGCCCAGCGTGGGGGTCGCCTTGTACGTTTCCGCGAAACGGGAAAGGTTTGCAATGACCTTCAGCAGCTCTCCCCGGAGGTATTTCAGGCCGTCCCGGTAGAGAACGATGTCGGCGTTATCGGTGACGTAGCAGCTGGTTGCGCCCAGATGAATGATACCGGCGGCGGAGGGCGCAGCCTTGCCGTAGGTATACACGTGCGCCATCACGTCGTGGCGGACTTCCTTTTCCCGCGCCGCGGCACAGGCAAAGTCGATGTCAGAAATGTGGGCTTCCAGCTCCTCGATCTGTTTTTCGGTAATAGGCAGTCCCAAAGAATGCTCGGCCTTGGCAAGAGATATCCAGAGCTTCCGCCAGACTTCAATCCGCTTCTGCTGGGAAAACAGGTGCAGCATGTAGTCGGAGGCATACCGGGAGCTTAAGGGAGATTCGTATTGATCCGTCATAGTCTGCCCCCCTGCTCAGCGAAGGATGATGCTGTCCCGCTCAGGGCCTACGGAAACATAGCCGATGGGGCAGCCGATCTTTTCTTCCACGTACTCAACGTACTTCCGCGCCGCTTCCGGGAGGTCTTCCCATCTGCGCACGCCGGAAATGTCGCACTTCCAGCCCTCCATGTATTCCATCACAGGTTTGGCGCTGCTTTGCAGCGTGGGGAACGGAAATTCGTCGATCACTTCCCCGTTCAGCTCGTAATGGGCGCAGACGGGAATCTTGTCCAGATAGCTCAGCACGTCCAGCTTGGTCAGGGCGATGTTGGTCGCGGCCTGCACCTGAACACCGTAGCGGGTGGCAACCAGATCGATGGGGCCGACCCGGCGGGGACGACCGGTCTTCGCGCCGTACTCAAAGCCCGCCTCCCGAAGAGCGTCCGCTTCCGCGCCAAACATCTCGCAGACGAAGGGGCCTTCTCCCACGCAGGTGGAATAGGCTTTCACAACGCCGATGACCTCGTCGATTTTCGCGGTAGGCAGACCGGAACCCACGGGGGCATAGGCGGCGATGGCGTTGGATGAGGTGGTGTAGGGGTAAATGCCGTAGTCCAGATCCCGCAGCGCGCCCAGCTGGGCTTCAAACAGGATCTTCTTCCCTTCCGCCTGCGCCTTGCGCAGATAGACACCGGTGTCGCAGATGAAGGGCTTGATCTTCTCGCAGTAATTGTCCATCCACGCTTTCAGATCGTCCATGGTGACAGGCTCGGCGCCGTAAACGCCGGTGAGGGTCAGGTTCTTCCACTCCAGTAAGTCCTGCAAATGCTCATAAAGATGCTCGGAATGCAGGAGCTCTCCCGCCATAACAGTCTTTTTCTGGTATTTATCGGAGTAAAAAGGCGCAATGCCCTGCTTGGTGGAGCCGTACTTTTTATCCTTCAGACGGGCTTCCTCCAGGGCGTCCTGGAGACGGTGCCAGGGCAGCAGCAGAGACGCCCGGTCGCTGATTTTCAGGTTGTCCGGGGTGATGGGGACGCCCTTTTGGGCAACATCCTGCATTTCCTGCCACAGATTTTCCGGATCCACGGCAACGCCGTTTCCCAGGATATTCACCACGCCCTCCCGGAAAATGCCGGAGGGCAGCAGGTGCAGGGCAAATTTGCCGTGCGCATTGATAACGGTATGGCCGGCGTTGCCGCCGCCCTGATAGCGGATGACGATGTCATAGTTTTCTGTGAGCAGATCGACCATGCGCCCCTTGCCCTCGTCACCCCAGTTGATGCCGACGATTACAGTATTAGCCATTTGGTTTTCCTCCGATTCTAAAGTTATAAGGATCGATGACAGCACGTTTACAGGGCGGAGGGGTTCCTCCGTCCTGTAGAATACGGTTATTTCAGATGCTCCTCAAGCCGTTTCATGATTTCGGCATAGGCTTCTTCTACGCCGCCCATGTCACGGCGGAAACGATCCTTGTCCAGCTTCTCGTGGGTCTTGCTGTCCCACAGGCGGCTGGTGTCGGGACTGATCTCGTCAGCCAGAACGATGGTACCGTCCCACAGGCGGCCAAATTCCAGCTTAAAATCCACCAGAGTCACGCCGCAGGTCAGCCAGAAAGCCTTCAGTGCGTCATTGATCCGGAAGGAGTAGTCTTCAATGGTCTTGATCTCTTCGGGGGTCGCCAGCTTCAGAGCGAGGGCATGATAGGTATTGAGCAGCGGGTCGCCCAGCGCGTCATTTTTATAAGAGAACTCAATGGTGGGCTGCTCAAACACAACGCCTTCCTCCACGCCGTAGTGCTTGGAGAAAGAACCGGCGGCGATATTGCGGACAATGACTTCCAGGGGGACGATGGAAACCTTCTTCACCAGGGTCTCCCGCCGGGACAGCTCCTTGACAAAGTGGGTGGGAATGCCCTGCTTTTCCAGGTAAGCCATCAGTCGGTTGCTCATCTGGTTATTGATGACGCCCTTGCCCGCGATGGTGCCTTTCTTCAGCCCGTTGAAGGCGGTGGCATCGTCCTTGTAATCCACGATCAGAAGCTCGGGATCGTCGGTGGCGAAAACCTTTTTGGCCTTGCCCTCATACAGCTGCTGCAATTTTTCCATTTGTGTTTACCTCCATATGTGTATTCATTGTCGGCTACAGGAAACGGCGGCAGCCCACTGCGGCCCCCATCTCATATCCTTTAGAATACCACAATATGTGGCGGAACGCAATCATCATTTCCACGATATGTGCCGCTTTTGCGGGGCGAAAATTGGAGCTTTTGTCTGTCCGTACCGGAACGGAAATCCGGTTATTTTCCGCTGTCGCCGTAGTTGGCGAGGACGCGGGCGGAGGGGTCGTTTACATTGCAGCCCTCCCAGGACTTGTTGGGCATCCAGAAGCCCACGATCATCTGGCTCTGACCGGGGTAGTATTTTTCGAAGATCTCCCGGTAAAGCAGGGACTCCTTGGTAAAGGGCTGGGCGTGGGTATATTTTGCCCGTTTTTCCTCAAATTCCTCCTGGGTATAGACGGTCTCGGCGTATTCCTTGAGATAGTCCACCATGGAATGACCCACGGCGTCGGAGAAGGCCGCCTTTTCCCGCCAGAGAATGTCATGAGGAAGGTAATCGCCCTTTTCAAAGGCATGGCGCAGCAGATACTTTCCCTTTCCGTATTTGTTCAGCTTCATCTCCGGATCGATGGCCATAACGTATTTGACAAAGTCCAGATCGCCGAAGGGCACCCGCGCTTCCAGAGAATTGACGCTGATGCACCGGTCGGCCCGAAGCACGTCGTACATATGCAGCTCCCGGATGCGCTTCTGGGCTTCCTCCTGAAACGCCTTGGCGGAGGGGGCAAAGTCGGTGTACTTGTAGCCGAACAGCTCGTCGGAGATCTCGCCGGTGAGCAGCACCCGGATATCGGTGGTCTCGTGGATGGCCTTGCACACCAGATACATGCCGATACTGGCGCGGATGGTAGTAATGTCGAAGGTTCCCAGCAGCGCCACCACCGGCTCCAGGGCGGCGAGGACGTCCTCCTTGGAGATGATGACCTCGGTATGGTCGCTGTGGATGTAGTCCGCGACCTGCTTCGCGTATTTCAGGTCGATGGCGTCCTCGCTCATGCCGATGGCAAAGGTGCGGATGGGCTGCTTGCTCTCCCGGGCGGCGATGGCGCACACCAGCGAGGAATCCAGTCCGCCGCTGAGCAGGAAACCGACCTTGGCGTCGGCCACCAGGCGCTTCTTCACACCGGCCACCAGCTTGTCATGGATGTTGGCGCAGACCGTCTCCAGATCATCGGGCAGCACGTGATCCACTGCGGCAATGTCGCAGTAGCAGACGAATTTCCCGTCGCAGTAATAATGTCCCGGAGGAAACGGCAGGATCTTGCCTGTCAGACCAACCAGATTTTTCGGTTCGCTGGCAAACACGATCGTGCCGTTTTCGTCATAGCCGTAATAAAGCGGGCGGATGCCGATGGGATCCCGGGCGGCGATAAATATTTTCTGTTTGCCGTCGTAAATGATGCAGGCAAACTCCGCGTCAAGCATAGCGAACATACCGACGCCGTACTTTTCGTACATGGGCAGCAGCACCTCACAGTCGGATTCGCTGGTGAAGGTGTAGTCCTTGGACAATTCCTTTTTCAGCTTTTCAAAGCCGTAAATCTCGCCGTTGCAGACCACCCAACTGCCGTTCAGGCCGAAGGGCTGCATTCCTTCCGGGCTAAGCCCCATAATGGCGAGTCTGTGAAAGCCAAGCAGCCCCTGTCCCACGTCGATGACGCGGGAATCGTCGGGGCCTCGTGAAATCGTTCTGGCAAAGCCTGTCTGAAACGCGGCCATATCAACGGGTTTGCCGCAGTACCCAATGATGGAACACATAGGAATTCCTCCTTAAATAGCCCGCGGGAGAGCCTTGCGGCTCTCCCATGGGTTTTCTTTTTATTCAACGTCCTGCAATGCGTCGTAGCCCTCTTCCCCGGTGCGAACCTTGATGACGTTTTCAACATCGTAGACGAAAATCTTGCCGTCGCCGATATGTCCGGTATACAGCACCTTCTTGGCGGTCTCGATCACGGTGCGGACCGGCACCTTGCTGACCACGATTTCCACCTGCACCTTGGGCAGCAGATTTGTCTCTACCGGTACGCCGCGGTAATACTCCGGCTTTCCCTTCTGGACGCCGCAGCCCAGAACGTGGGACACGGTCATGCCGGTGATGCCAATGGAGATCATGGCATTCTTCAGATTTTCAAGGCGGGATTCCTTGCAGATGATCTCCACCTTGGTAAACTTGGGCGCGCCCTCCTCCCGGAAGTCGGGAACCTTCCTCACGGGAACCGCTTCGGCAGCGGGAACATCACCGGAAACGACTACGGGAGCCTCATCCGCCGTAGCGGTGTCAGGCAGCGTGGCAAAGCCTGCGTAAGCGGTGGGAAGACCGTGCTCGCAGATATCCAGACCGGTGATCTCCTCCTCGGCGCTGACCCGCAGTCCGATGGTCTTTTTGATGATCGTGAAAACAACGGTAATGATCACTGCCACGTAGGCCATTACGGATACGACACCAAGGCACTGGATCCCCAGAAGATGGAAACCGCCGCCGTAGAAAAGCCCCTTCTCCGTGGAAACGCCCGTGGCAAACAGGCCGGTAAGGATGGTTCCCAGCGCGCCGCACACACCGTGTACGGAGACGGCGCCGACGGGATCGTCGATCTTGACGACCTTGTCAAAGAATTCGACGGAAAGGACAATAACGATACCGAACACGGCGCCCATGATGGCGGCTCCAAGGGGAGAAACTGCGTCACATCCGGCGGTGATGCCCACAAGGCCGGCCAGAGCCGCGTTATAGGTCATGGAAACGTCTGGTTTTCCGTAGCGAATCCAGGTGAACACGAGGGTCACGCAGCAGGCAACCGCCGCAGCCAGATTGGTGTTGAAGAAAATCATACCGGCGCTGGTCAGTGCTTCGTCGGAATCCATGGCCACGGTGGAGCAGCCGTTGAAGCCGAACCAGCAGAACCAAAGGATGAACACGCCCAGCGCGGCTGCCGTAATGTTATGTCCCAGAATGGCTTTCGGCTTGCCTTCCTTGTCGTACTTGCCGATACGGGGGCCGAGCATGGACGCGCCGATGCAGGCGCAGATGCCGCCGACCATATGTACCGCCGTAGAACCGGCAAAATCATGGAAGCCCAGCTGACTCAGCCAGCCGCCGCCCCAGATCCAGTGCCCGGAGATGGGATAGATAAACAAAGAAATACAGGCGGAATAAATGCAGTACGCGCTGAACTTGGTACGCTCTGCCATGGAGCCGGAAACAATGGTGGCAGAGGTCGCGCAGAATACGGTCTGGAAAATGGCGAACGCCCACAGAGGGACGCCGGCCGGGGTAATAAAGCTGTAATCCTTTGTGATGCCGGGATCCAGCCAGCCCACGACCGCGCTTCCCGCGCCGAACATAATGCCGAAGCCGAACAGCCAGAAGCACGGCGTACCAATGCAGAAGTCCATCAGATTCTTCATCAGGATATTGCCGGTGTTCTTCGCCCGCGTGAAGCCGGCCTCGCACAGAGAAAAGCCGGCCTGCATGAAGAAGACCAGCGCAGCGCCCAACAGTACCCAAATGGTGTTTACGGAACTCAGTGTCATAGTGGTTACCTCCTCATTCTCTCTATTCAGTTAACGTTTCTTCCCTGTTCCCCGCTGCCCGCCCGGAGGGGGTGGTCAGTCCCCTCCTTTGCCGCCGTGATCGGCATGGGCAGCCGTGAAAGGAAGATTTACTTCACACCAAACAGCAGGTCGCCGTAGGTGGGGAACGGCCAGTAATCGGAAGAGGTCTGGGTCTCCGCCTCGTCCGCGACAGCCCGGAGGGCCGCCATCTTGCCGAGAATGGTATCCCGGATGGCGAAGGCCTCCTCCTTCGCATCCTCCGCGTTCTTCAGCTCCAGAACGGCGGATTCCAGCTCGTCGGTCTTCTCGGCGATCTGGTCGGTCAGGCCGGACAGCTTGGTGACAAGGCCGGCCTCATAGGCGCAGGCCAGATTGGGGGCGACGGCCTTCTTCGCGGCCAGAGAAGCGGCCAGCTCGGCGGCGTAGCCCTCCACCGCGGGGAGGATCTGTTTTCTCGCCATGTCCACCATGGTGTTGGCCTCGATGATGACGGCCTTGCAGTAGTTCTCCAGCATGATGTCGCACCGCGACTGCAGCTCGGACAGGGAGTAGATCTTGTGGGCGGTGAGCATATCCACGTTCTTCTTGTCCAGCAGATGGGGCATACAGTCGGGGGTCGTGGGATAGTTGCACAGGCCGCGAACCTCGGTGGCCTCCTTGATCCAGGTGGCGTCGTAGCCGTTGCCGTTGAAGATGATGCGCTTGTGATCCTTGATGGTCTTCTTGATCATGTCGTGCAGGGCGGTCTCAAAGTCCTCCGCGCCTTCCAGACGATCGGCGTAAACCTTCAGAGACTCGGCCACGGCGGCGTTGAGCATGATGTTGGCGCAGGCGATGGAATTGGAGGAGCCCAGCATACGGAACTCAAACTTGTTGCCGGTAAAGGCGAAGGGCGAAGTACGGTTCCGGTCGGTGGTGTCTCTGGGGAAGCGAGGCAGAACGTCCACGCCCAGCTTCATGGTGGTCTTCTTCGTGCCGCTGTAGGGGGTATCGTTCTCGATGGCATCCAGAATGCCCATCAGCTCGTCGCCAAGGAAGATGGAAACCACGGCGGGAGGCGCTTCGTTGGCGCCCAGGCGGTGATCGTTGCCGGCGGTGGCGACGCTGATGCGGAGCAGATCCTGATAATCGTCCACGGCCTTGATGACCGCGCACAGGAACAGCAGGAACTGGGCGTTTTCATAAGGCGTCTCGCCGGGGGACAGCAGATTCACGCCGGTATCGGTGGCCATGGACCAGTTGTTGTGCTTGCCGGAGCCGTTGACGCCGGCAAAGGGCTTCTCATGGAGCAGACACACCAGGCCGTGCTTTGCCGCGACCTTCTGCATGATCTCCATGGTCAGCTGGTTGTGGTCGGTGGCGATGTTGGTGGTGGTGTAAATGGGCGCCAGCTCGTGCTGGGCGGGGGCGACCTCGTTATGTTCGGTCTTGGCAAGGACGCCCAGCTTCCACAGTTCCTCGTTCAGATCCTCCATGTAGGCCGCGACCCGGGGCTTGATGACGCCAAAATAATGGTCATCCATCTCCTGCCCCTTGGGGGATTTTGCGCCGAACAGCGTTCTGCCGGTGAAGATCAGGTCTTTGCGCTGCTCGTACATGTCCTTATCCACCAGGAAATATTCCTGCTCGGGGCCGACGTTGGTGCGGACACACTTGACGTCGGTGTTGCCGAAGAGCTTCAGGATCCGCAGTGCCTGCCGGTTCAGAGCTTCCATGGAGCGCAGCAGCGGGGTCTTCTTATCCAGCGCTTCGCCGCCGTAGGAGCAGAAGGCCGTGGGGATGCAAAGGATCTTGCCCTTGATGAATGCGTAGGAGGTGGGGTCCCATGCGGTGTAGCCCCGGGCCTCAAAGGTGGCGCGCAGGCCGCCGGAGGGGAAAGAGCTGGCGTCAGGCTCGCCCTTGATCAGCTCCTTGCCGGAGAAATCCATGATGACGCCGCCGTCGGGAGCGGGAGAAATGAAGCTGTCGTGTTTTTCGGCGGTGATGCCGGTCAGCGGCTGGAACCAGTGGGTGTAGTGGGTCGCGCCATGGGCGACAGCCCAGTCCTTCATGGCAGCGGCCACCGCGTTGGCGACGGAAGCGTCCAGCTTCGCGCCCTCGTCGATGGTTTTGCGCAGCGACGCATAGACGTCGGCGGAAAGATTGGCCTTCATCACCCGATCATCAAATACCAGGCAGCCGAAATAATCAGAAACAGTACTCATAACAAACGCTCCTTTTCACCTTTTTCAATGTTTGGACGTTCCGGGAATACCCGCCCGAACCGCCGAAAATAAAAAAGACGGCAAGGACGCGACGAGCGTACACTCGGAGACGTCCTTGCCTTCACAGTGGGCATTCTACACCATCTTTTCCCATTTGTCAACACCCTGCACAAAAAAAGTTTTTTGCCTTTGGACAGATTGACAAGGCTCGATTATTTGAATATAATAATTTCGGGGACAAGGGCTTTCCGGGAAGGTTTGGCTTTTCCGGGAGAATCCCGTTGCTTTTCCTTTTAATTTGACTTCATTTGTTTGAATTTTACCGCGTGTCGGGCAGGAAGGTTGGTTGCTGTATGAAATATACGCCCCAGGAGGTCATACAATTCATCCAGGAGGAGGACGTGAAGTTCATCCGCCTTGCGTTCTGCGACTGCTTCGGCAGACCCAAGAATATCTCCATCATGCCCCACGAGCTGGAGCGTGCCTTCAAGTACGGCATTGCCATCGACGCTTCCGCCCTTGCAGGCTTCGGTGACGAGGTAAATTCCGACCTGTTTCTCCACCCTGACGCTTCCACCATTGCCCTGCTGCCCTGGCGGCCGGAGCATGGGAGCGTGGTGCGGATGTTCTGCTCCATCACCCACCCGGACGGCACGTCCTTTGCCCATGATACCCGGGGCATTCTCAAGCAGGCCGTGGCCGACGCCGCGAAAGCTGGCTTCACCTTCTCCTTCGGCTCCGAGCTGGAATTCTACCTGTTCCGGCTGGACGAAAACGGAAAAGTCACAGACATGCCCTACGACCAGGCCGCTTACATGGACGTGGCGCCGGAGGACGGATGTGAAAATATCCGTCGGGAGATCTGCCTGACCCTGGAGCGGATGGGAATCCGGCCGGAATCCTCCCACCACGAGGAAGGCCCCGGCCAGAACGAGGTGGATTTTCGCTATTCCGATCCTCTGTCCGCCGCGGACAATGCCGTCACCTTCCTTACCGTCGTCAAAACCATCGCCGCCCGGAACGGGCTGTATGCGGACTTCTCCCCCAAGCCTCTGGATGGACGCCCCGGCAGCGGATTTCACATCAATATATCCGTTCAGGGCGGCGCGGAAAACCTCATGCACCGGGCAATGGGCGGTATTCTGGACAAAATCACGGACATGACCCTGTTTCTCAACCCCACCGAGCAGTCCTACAGCCGCCTGGGCGGACACAAGGCGCCGAAGTACATTTCCTGGTCCAGCAACAACCGCTCCCAGCTCATTCGCGTCCCCGCCGCCTCCGGTGAATACCGGCGCTTCGAGCTGCGCAGCCCCGACTGCACCGCCAATCCCTATCTTGCCTTTGCACTGCTGATCTGGGCGGGACTTTCCGGAATTGAGAAGGACATTGCTCTCCCGGAAGCCTGCAACGTCAATCTCCACACGGCGGATTCCAGAGACGTGACCCTTGCGACCCTTCCCAAGTCGCTGGCCGACGCGGCAAAGTATGCCGCAGACAGCAATTTCATTGCCCAGCACCTTCCCCAGTCCCTGATTGCGTTCTTCACCGGGCGGTAAACTCTACAAAAACTCTGAAAGGAGGGAGCATTACCATGGTTTTCAGCGACCGGACGTACAGCGTTCTGGTGGTATCTGCCGCGCAGAAATTCAACGAAGCCTTTGCCGCAATGCTCCCCGGTTCGGAGTATTATCCGGTTCGTTTTGTGGGCAATATCACGGCGGCGCGGCGGGAGATGGTGAACAAGACCTACGATCTTGTCATCATCAATGCTCCCCTGCCTGACGATTTCGGAACCCGCTTCGCCATTGACGCCTGCAATCAGTCCGGCACAGTGGTACTGCTGCTGGCAAAATCGGAGGTCTACGGCGAGGTGGAGGCAAGACTCACGGCTCAGGGCGTATTCACGCTGGCAAAGCCCACCTCTGCGCTGCTGCTGAACCAAAGCCTGAAATGGCTGGTTTCCGCCCGGGAGCGCCTGCGGCGCATGGAGGAAAAGGCCACCTCCGTGGAAGAAAAGATGGAGGAGATCCGTCTGGTGAACCGGGCGAAATGGCTGCTCATCGAGCAGCTGAAAATGACCGAAACCGAAGCCCACCGCCACATTGAAAAGCAGGCCATGGATCGGTGCACGACCAGACGGGAGATCGCCCTGGGAATCATCAAGACCTATGCCTGACTGCCCGACAAACTACATGTGAAAACGCTGCAAGGGAAAAATCCTTTGCAGCGTTTCTGTTTACCGTATCATTTTTAGAAATTCGTCTTCCGTGAGGATGGGGATTCCCAGCTCTCTTGCCTTGCGCTCCTTGGAGCCGGCGTTTTCGCCCACCACCACGAAGCTGGTCTTTTTCGACACGGAGCCGGACGCCTTGCCGCCCAGAAGCTCGATTTTCTCCGTGGCTTCCTCCCGGGTGAATTTGCTCAGCGCACCTGTAAGCACGAAAATCTTCCCGGCGAATCGGGCATCGGTGATGACCCGTTTGCTTTCAAAATTGACTCCTGCCTGCCGCAGACGCTCCACCATGTGCCTGGACTGCGACTGCCGGAACCACTGGTAGATATTCTCGGCGGTGACGGCGCCCACGTCGGGGACCTCCGTCAGCTCCTCCACCGACGCGGCCATCAGGCCGTCCAGATTCCCGAAGGCAGAGGCAAGCACCTTGCCGGTCTTCGCCCCCACCTGACGGATGCCCAGGGCGTAGATCAGGCGGCTGACGTCCTGCGACTTGCTGGCCTCGATGGCGGCGAGGAGCTTCTTCGCCGCCGCGGAACCGGCCTTCCACAGGCTCTTTACGTCGTCCAGGGTCAGATAGTAAATATCCGCCGGGGACTTGATCAGCCCCTTTTCGATCAGCGCGTCCACAATGGCCGCGCCAAGGCCGTCGATGTCCATGGCATCCCGGCTGACAAAGTGAGCAATGTTCCGGCTGAGCTGGGCGGGACACTCCGCCCCGGTGCAGCGCAGAAATGCGCCGTCCTCGTCCTGCTCCACCGGCGCGCCGCAGACCGGGCAGCGATCCGGCATATGATAGGCCGCAGTCCCCTTCGGGCGTTTGGAAAGATCGACCTCCAGAATTTCCGGGATGATCTCCCCCGCCTTGCGGATGAGAACGGTATCGCCGATGCGGATGTCCCGCTCCCGGATGAAATCCTGATTGTGCAGCGTGGCGCTCGTCACCGTCGTTCCTGCCAGACGGACAGGCCGTACCACCGCCTTTGGGGTCAGCACGCCGGTTCTTCCCACCTGCACCACGATGTCCTCCACCACGGTAGGCTTGATCTCCGGAGGATACTTGTAGGCCACCGCCCACTTGGGGAATTTGGCGGTATTTCCCAGCCGTTCCCGCTGGGAAAGATCGTCCACCTTGATGACTGCGCCGTCGATATCGCAGATCAGCTTCTCCCGGTTTTCGTTGATGGACAGAACTTCCTCGTCAATTTCAGAAACTTTGGACAGCTTTTTATGGGGAATTACTTTGAATTTAAGCCCTTTCAGGTATTCCAGCGACTGGGTGTGCCCGGTAAATCCCACGCCCTCCGCAAGCTGGACGTTGAAAATATAGATGTCCAGTCCCCGCTTCGCCGCGATTTTCGGATCAAGCTGCCGCAGCGACCCGGCGGCGGCGTTCCGGGGATTGGCGAACAGGGGCTTTCCCAGCGCCTCCTGACGCATGTTCAGCTTTTCAAAGCTCTTTTTCGGCATGAAGACCTCGCCCCGGACGATAAGCCGGGAAGGCGCGCCGGCCAGGGTCATGGGGATGGAACGGATGGTCTTCAGGTTTTCCGTCACGTCCTCCCCTACCGTGCCGTCGCCCCGGGTCGCGCCCCGGACGAATTTCCCGTCCACATATTCCAGCGCCACGGAAAGACCGTCGATCTTCGGTTCCACGGAAAACGCCGCATTGCCCTCGGCAGCGATGGTCTTTTCCAGAAAATCGTTCAGCTCTTCCATGCTGAACACGTCCTGTAAGCTCATCAGCGGCACGGGGTGAGTCACCTTCTCAAACTGGCTCAGCACTTCCCCACCCACCCGCTTCGTGGGAGAATCTGCCCGCGCCAGCTCCGGGTGGGCGCTTTCCAGCTCCTCCAGCTCCCGGTAAAGCCGGTCGTATTCGTAGTCCTCCATGGTCGGGTCGTCCAGGACGTAATAGCGGTAGCCCGCCTCCTTCAGCTGATCGGTCAGCTGGTCAATTCTCTCTTTGGCTTCCATAATATCCTCCGGTCTGTAAATAAGTGCTGGGTACATCGCCGATGATCACCGTCTCCGCCACCACGACCTCCGAATGGATGGTAAAGCTGTCCGTCTCCCCCATGACCAGAACCGACACGTCCACGCTGACGATCATGTTTAGCTGGTGGAGCGTCTGGTTGATACCGGCCTGGGAAAAATTGCTTTCAAACGTGGCGTCGCTGTTGCGGATGGACAGAATGTGTACCGGGATCGCCGGGCCTTTTCCGGAGAAAAACTCCGGCAGGAACAGACTCCCCAGGGGTATGCCGATGTCCGCGGTGTCCAGGGCTAAAATTTCGTCGTTGATAATGTTCAGGATATCCGTTTTCAGGTGGTTGATCTCGCTCATGTTGGTTTTCAGAGCGGTGATGCGGCCGTCCAGATTCTTTTCAAAATAGACGATGCGGTCGTACTGAATGTTGCCGTTGGCAATCTGCCTGGCAATGGCGTCATTGGTCAAGTCCGACGTGGCGTTTTTCACCTGCGTTTCCGCCAGCTCCGTGATGATCTCCCGGTAGCGGCTGCGAAGCATCAGAAACGCCACCAGAACGATCACTGCCAGAACCAGCAGCGTGTAAAAAAATCTCCGAAGCCGCCAGCGCATACCCATCCCTCCTGTAGAGGATATGCGGGAAAACAAAAAGCATTACGGAAACTCTGAATAAATCGTCTGCGACTGTGAGCGGATCTTTTCTGCCCACTCTTCGGCATCGGAAACGGGAAATACATACAGTATTCCGACCTTTCCGATACCTCGATTGGACGAAAAATCTCTCGCTCACAGTTCTTGCCGATTTAATCAGAGCTTCCTTACAGCTTTTTCATGTGCGCCGAGGCGGTTTTTGCCATGAGCTTCTTGGTACCGATGTCGTCAAAGGCGATTTCCAGCAGCGCGTCGCCACCCATTTTCCGCACGGACAGCACCAGTCCCCGGCCAAAGGCCGCGTGCATGACCATATCCCCCTGATTCAGCTCCAGACAGGGCGCGGGAGCGGCCGGTGCGGCGGAAAGAATGCTGCTTCTGGGCTTTCTGGCCTGAGAGGTGTGGGTACCATAGGCCGAATAAGCGCTGTGTTCGCCGGTCGAAGCGCGATGATAGCCGCCTTTTTTCACAATACATTCCTCCGGAATCTCCCGAAGGAACCGGGAAGGCAGCGCCGAGGATGTGCGCCCGTAGATCATACGCTGGCGGGCATGGGTGATGGTCAGGCTCTGCTTGGCTCTTGTGATGGCCACGTAGCAAAGCCGCCGCTCCTCCTCCATTTCCTCCGCGTCGCCGATGGCGCGCATTCCGGGGAACAGCCCGTCCTCAAAGCCCACGAGGAACACATGGGGAAATTCCAGTCCCTTGGCCGAGTGCATGGTCATCATCACCACGGCGTCGTCGCTTTCGTTGTACTGCTCCAAATCGGTATACAGGGCAATTTCTTCCAGAAATCCCGCCAAAGTAGGCGTTTCCGCATTTTCTACATAGGAATTGATGCTGGATTTTAATTCTCGCACGTTTTCCAGCCGGGTCTTGTTTTCCTCGGTGTCCTTCCCTTCCAGCATGTCCACATACCCGGTGCGGATAAGCAGCTCGTCGTAGAAGTCCGGCAGGCTCATGCCGCCCTCCAGAAGCTGTGCCATGCCCTCGATGAGGGCGGAAAACTGCATCATCTTCATGGCGGACTTTTCCAGCGGGGCGTAGGAATAGGGGTCGGAAATCACGCTGTACAGCGGCTTTTCCTCGGCCTCCGCCAGCCGCCGGGCAGTCTCGATGGTCTTCGCCCCCAGCCCACGGGGAGGATTGTTGATGATGCGCCCCAGGCGCAGATCGTCCGCCCGGTTGTTGATGACGCACAGATACGACAGCATATCCTTGACCTCCGCCCGGTCAAAGAAACGCGTGCCGCCGATGACCCGGTACGGGATGCCGTTTCGTTTCAGGGCAAATTCCATTGCGTTGGACTGGGCGTTGGTGCGGTACAGAATGGCGTAGTCCCTGAAGTTTTTCCCCCGGGAACCGGCGAGGATCTGCCCCGCGACGAAATTGCCCTCGCTGCCCTCGTCGGAGGCTTCGTATACCAGAACGGGGTCGCCCTGGGCGTTGGACGTCCACAGCTTTTTCCCCTTGCGCCCCAGGTTGTGGGCGATCACCGCGTTGGCGGCGGTGAGGATGGCCTGGGTGGAGCGGTAGTTCTGTTCCAGACGAATGACCCGCGCGCCCTTATACTGCTTTTCAAAGTTCAGAATGTTCTCAATGGTCGCGCCCCGGAAGCGGTAGATGCTCTGGTCGTCGTCGCCCACCACGCAGATGTTCTCATGACCGCCTGCAAGCAGGGACGTTAAAAGGTACTGCATATGGTTGGTATCCTGATACTCGTCCACCAGAACATACCGGAATTTGCGCTGATAATATTGCAGAATATCCTCGTTCTGCTGCAAAAGCCGGACGGTGATGTAGATGATGTCGTCAAAATCCAGGGCGTTGTTGTCCTTCAGGCGGGTCTGGTACTTGCCGTAGGCGCGGGCGATGTGCTGTGCCCGGATGTCGCCGGTGCGCTCCGCCCTGTCCAGCATCTCCCCGGGGGACACCATTTTGTCCTTCTCCCGGCTGATGGCGCCAAGGACGTATTTCGCCGGAAACGTCTTGTCGTCCAGTTCCATGTCCTTGATGATCTCTTTCATGATGCGCTCGGAATCCGCAGAATCGTAAATGGTAAAGCTCCGGGTGAAGCCCATCCGCTCGATGTCCCGCCGTAAAATGCGGCAGCAGGCGGAGTGAAACGTCATTGCCCAGATATCCTGGGCCTGAGGGCTGAGAAGATTGGAAAGCCGCTCCTTCATTTCGTTTGCGGCCTTGTTGGTAAAGGTGATGGCGATGATGCTCCATGGCGCGGCAGGCTCTACGGCGCAGAGACTGTCTGCCCGGCGGGTGTCGTCGGGACTGGGGTCGTCCCCCAGATTTTCCAGAAAGGCCACGTCGTCCTCCGTAACGGCGTGGGAAATTTCGCAGCAGTCGCTGCCCCGGCCGAAGCGCATGAGGTTGGCAATGCGGTTAATGAGGACGGTGGTCTTGCCGCTGCCCGCGCCGGCAAGCAGCAGCAGCGGCCCCTCCGTGGTCAGCACGGCCTGACGCTGCATGTCGTTCAGCTGGGAAAACTGCCGCTCAATGTATTGTTTCCTGACGGTCAGAAATCGGGAGTCCATTTGTTCTGTCATAATTGCACCTGTCTTCAACATGATGCCATTATTTTAGCGCATTTTCGGCAAAAGGTAAAGAGGGAAAATGCCAGAGTTTCCTCTATTACGCCATCAGCTCCCGAAGCATGGCGACGGCCTTTTTCTCGATCCGGGACACCTGCACCTGACTGACATTCATCACCGCCGCCACCCGCTGCTGGGTCAGGCCGTGGAAATACCGCAGCTGAATGACCATCCGTTCTCGTTCCGGCAGACCGGAGATCGCCTGCCGCAGAGCGATTTTTTCCACCATCCGTTCTTCCGACTCCGTGTCCGTCAGCACGTTTTCCAGGGTGAAGCCCTCGTCCCCGGTTTCCCGCTGAATGGACTCCGTGGCGGCGGTGGCCGTCTCGGCAAGGGCGATTTCTTCCGGGGAAAGCCCGGTCTGACGGGAAATTTCCTGAATGGTCGGCTCTCTGCCCAGCGCCCCGGTCAGGCGGCTGCGGGCGGCCTTGATGGTCGCGGCCTGCTCTTTTAAACTCCGGGACACCTTGACCGCCCCGTCGTCCCGGAGAAAGCGCCGTATCTCCCCGGCGATTTTCGGCACGGCGTAGGTGGAAAACTGCGTCCCGTAGGCAAGGTCAAACCCCTCCACGGCCTTGAGAAAGCCAAGGCACCCCAGCTGGTACAGGTCGTCGGCTTCCGTCCCCCGTCCTAAAAACCGTCTTGCAACCGACCAGATCAGGCCGGAGTTTTCCTCCACCAGAGCTTCGGACGCTTCCCGGTCGCCCTGCTGCGCCTTGGCGATCAGTTCCTCCGTCCTGCTCATTGCCGCCGCTGCAGCTTCCGGCGCATATGCACCGTGGTTCCCTTTCCGGGCTTGGATGTAATTTCCAGATCGGTCATGAAGCTCTCCATGATGGTAAAGCCCATCCCGCTGCGTTCCGCGCCGCCGGTGGTGTACGCGGGACGCCTGGCCTGTTCTATGTCCGGGATGCCCACGCCCTTGTCCTTGATGACGATGTCCAGCACGTTGTCTTTCAGGATACGGCAGCGCAGGGTGATATTTCCCAGCCTTTCCGGGTAGGCGTGAACGATGCAGTTTGTCACCGCTTCGCTCACCGCCGTGCGGATGTCCCCCAGCTCCTCCAGCGTCGGGTCCATCTGGGCGGCGAAGCAGGCCACCGCCGACCGGGCAAAGGCTTCATTGGCGGATTTGCTGGGAAAGTCCAGAATCATATAGTTGTCGAATTTCATGATACAGCCTCCTTGATCTCCACAAGTTTATCGATCCCCGACGCCCGGAACACCCGCATGGGCTGGGGCGCAATGCCCGTCAGAAGCAGCCGCCCCTCGATCTGGGTCATGCTCCTTAAGGCGTTGATGACCACGGCAATGCCGGAGGAATCCACAAAGGAAACCTCCTGAAAATCCAGCACGCAGACCTCCGGGGTGTAAGCCTCGATTTTCGCGGCGATGGCCTGAATATAGGCCTTTGCGCAGTGGTGGTCAATTTCCCCGGTGAGCGCCACCGTCAGCCGCCCTTCCTCCAAAAAACTGGTAAAGTGCATATTGCTTCCCTCCTTGGTGATTTTTATGTTCTACAGTATTGTAGTATAAAATCCCGTTTCCGATTTTTCAGTCGGAAACGGGATTGTGCAAAAATAAAGCTTCTGCACAAACGGCTGGATTGGCCGCTCACTTGGTTTTCCGTTGCAAGGAAAAACCCGCAGGGTTTTCCTGCGGGTTTTGTTCATTTACAGGCTCTTCAGCGCAGCCTCACTCTGCTCGAGACTTGCGATCAGGTCACGGGTCTTCTGCGCCTTTTCCTTCTCCGCATTCACAACGGCTTCGGGGGCGCGGGAGACAAACTTCTCGTTGCCCAGCTTCGCTTCCAGAGAGCCGAGGAACTTGCGGTTCTTTTCCAGCTCCTTGGAGATGCGGTCAAGCTCCTTGGCCACGTCCACCAGCTGCCCCATGGGGATATACAGCTTGGCGTCGGCGGTGGGGATGGTTACCATGCCGCTTAAGTTTTCCGGTTCCTTGTCCAGCATGGTCACGGTGTCGGCGTAAGCCAGACGCTGGATGAAGCCCTCGCCCTCGGCGTAGACCTGGGGCTTGGAGGTCAGCACGTACAGCGCCGCCTTCCGGGAGGGCGGAACGTTCATTTCCGCACGGCGGTTGCGGATGGCGCGGATGGCGTCCATGACGGACTCCATGTGGCTTTCCTCGGCCTTGAAGGCCAGGTCTTCCCGGTATTCCGGCCACTTAGCAATGATCAGCGCGTCACCCTCGTGGGGGATGCTCTGCCAGATCTCCTCGGTGATGAAGGGCATGAAGGGGTGCAGCAGCCGCAGGATCTGGTCAAGCACATACACCAGCACCTGAATTGCGGTCTGCTTGCGCTCAAAGTCCTCGGAGTACAGCCGCGCCTTGGTCAGCTCGATATACCAGTCGCAGTAGGTATCCCAGATGAAGTCGTACACCTTCTGGACGGCCACGCCCAGCTCGTACTTTTCCAGATTCTCCGTGACCTCGGCGATCAGCGTGTTCAGCTTGGACAGCACCCATTTGTCGGCGATTTCCAGCTTGTCCAGGGCGGGCAGCTCGTTTTTGGCATCCTCGCCCAGATTCATCAGCACATAACGGGAGGCGTTCCACAGCTTATTGGCAAAGTTGCGCATGGCCTCGCACTTCTCGGTGTAGAAACGGGTGTCGTTTCCGGGAGAGTTGCCGGTGATCAAGTTCATCCGCAGGGCGTCACAGCCGTACTTGTCGATCATTTCCAGCGGGTCAATGCCGTTGCCCAGAGACTTGGACATCTTGCGTCCCTGATTGTCCCGGACAAGTCCGTGGATAAGCACGGTGTGGAAGGGCGTCTTGCCGGTATGCTCGCAGCCGGAGAAGATCATTCTGGCGACCCAGAAGAAAATGATGTCGTAGCCCGTGACCAGCACGTCCGTCGGGTAGAAATAGTCAAGATCTTTCGTCTTTTCCGGCCAGCCCAACGTCTCAAAGGGCCACAGGGCGGAGGAGAACCAGGTATCCAGCACGTCTGGGTCACGCTCAACGTTGGTGCTGCCGCACTTTTCGCACTTGCACACATCCTCCCGGGACACGGTGATATGGCCGCAGTCGGCACACGTCCAGGCGGGGATCTGATGACCCCACCACAGCTGACGGGAAATGCACCAGTCGCGGACGTTCTCCATCCAGTTAAGATAGGTCTTGCTGAACCGGTCGGGGACGAACTTGGTCTCCCCGTCCTTGACCACCCGGATGGCCTCCTTGGCCAGAGGCTTCATCTTCACGAACCACTGGGCGGAGATGATCGGCTCCACATCCTGATGGCAGCGGTAGCAGGTGCCGACGTTGTGGCTGTAAGGCTCCACCTTCACCAGATATCCCCCCGCTTCCAGATCGGCGACGATCTGCTTTCTGGCCTCGTAGCGGTCAAGGCCCTCATACTTTCCGCCGTTTTCGTTGACCTTGCCGTTATCGTCCAGAACCCGGATGACCTCCAGATTGTGGCGCAGACCCACCTCAAAGTCGTTGGGGTCATGGGCGGGGGTCATCTTGACGCAGCCGGTGCCGAAATCCATCTCGGCGTAATCGTCGGCGACCACGGGGATCTCCTTATTCACCAGGGGCAGAATGACCATCTTGCCCACGATGTCCCTGTAGCGCTCGTCGTTGGGGTTGACGCACACGCCGGAGTCGCCCAGCATGGTCTCGGGACGGGTGGTGGCCACGATCACCTCGCCGGAGCCGTCGGCCAAGGGGTAACGGATGTGCCACAGATGGCCGGGCTTGTCCACATATTCCACCTCGGCGTCGGACAGGGCGGTGACGCAGTGGGGACACCAGTTGATGATGCGGCTGCCCTTGTAGATCAGACCCTTTTCGTACAGGGAGACGAAGACCTCCCGCACGGCCTTGGAGCAGCCCTCGTCCATGGTGAACCGGGCGCGCTCCCAATCGCAGCTGGCGCCAAGCTTCTTCTGCTGCTCCACGATGCGGTTGCCGTACTTGTGCTTCCAGTCCCAGACACGCTCCAGAAACTTTTTACGTCCCAGATCGTAGCGGGTCAGCCCCTCCTTGCGAAGCTCCTCTTCCACCTTGATCTGGGTGGCGATGCCGGCGTGATCGACGCCGGGGATCCACAGGGCGTTATAGCCCTGCATCCGCTTGAACCGGATCAGGGTGTCCTGCAATGTCGCGTCCATGGCGTGACCCATGTGCAGCTGTCCGGTGACGTTGGGTGGGGGCATGACGATGGTGAAGGGCTTCTTGCTTTCATCCACCTCGGCGTGGAAGTAGCCGCCCTGCTGCCACATGTCGTAGATTTTGGACTCCACCTGCTGCGGCTCGTAGACCTTCGGTAATTCTCTTGCCATTTTCTTTCGCTCCTTTTCTTAAATAAGAAACGCCCTGAGCCGGGGAAGCTCCAAGTCGATTGACTCAAGGATCCCCCAAAAGCTCAGGGCGAAAATTTTCCGCGGTACCACCTGAATTCCCTCTCGGGCACTTAAAAACTGCTGTAACGGGCAGCCCCGTTCTTCCCTAGTTTCCTCAGAAAGACCGCTCCCGGGCGACCATCCGAACCGGCCAATATGCGCTCGCACCCAAATGCGCACTCTCTTCCTTGAGCCGGAAACGGAACCTCCCGTTCACCGCGTTGTCAATTTCACTTCATTGTATTGCAAAGGCTTTGTTTTGTCAAGAAAAAATGTTGGTGGCCAGCCGCCGTCATTGACTTTTCCTGCCGGCCATGCTATGCTTTGGACGAAAAATCCTGCGGAGGCCATTGCTTCATGAAACAGCATTCTGTACCAAAATTCCTTGACAGCTTTCTCACACGTACCCTGTCCGGTACGGTGTTTTCCTGGCGGGAAATTCTCCACCTGACCTTCCCAAACGTCCTCGATTGCCTGTCCGTCATGTTCATCAGTATGCTCATCACCGCCCTCATCAGCAGCAACGGCGAAGAGAGCGTCGCGGCGGTGTCCCTGGTGACGCCGCTGACATGGATGATCACCTGCATTTTCAACGGTATCAGCGCCGGCGGCACGGTGGTGGTCGCCCAGAGCTGCGGCATGAAAGACCCTGTGCGTATCCGCAAGGCCGTGGGTATAACACTGTGGCTGACGGCGGCGGTGGGCACCGTGGTGTGCCTGCCCCTGCTGATGTTTCCCCGTCAGGTGCTGACTCTGCTCTATCCCGGGGCGGAAGCCGTCGTTCTGGAAAAAGCCCGTATCTATCTTTCCGGCAGCGCATGGTCGATTCTGGTGTTTACCATATACACCGCAAGCTTCGGCATCCTCCGGGGGCTTGGAGAATCCGGCCGGTGCCTTGCCCTCAGCGTCATCATCAACGTCGCCTATCTGGTGTTCAGCATTCTGTTTCTGAACGTGCTTCAGCTGGACATTCTCGGCAGCGTCTTTGCCCTGCTGCTGGCTCGGTTCATCGGCGCCGCCGCGTCCGTGATTTTGCTGTTTTTCTGGAAAGCGCCGGTAAGGATGTCCTTCGGGCAGATATTTACCTGCGATAAAGGCATTCTCCGCTCTACCTTACAGATCAGCATTCCCCTCGGTCTGGAACAGGCCTGCGCGTCCCTGGGAAATGTGGTAGCCGAAATGTACATGATCCCTCTTGGCACCACCGCGCTGGCGACCCACGCCATTGCCAATTCCGTGATCGGCGTGTGGTACTCCCCTGCCATGGCTGCGGCGAACCTTTCCGTAACGGTGGTCGGCCGGTGCTTCGGCGCGGAAAAATATGACGAAGCCAAGCGCTACGGCGTCCGGTGCGACCAGATCGCCCTGATTCTGGTGATTCTGACCTCTGCCGTGTTCATCCCCCTGCTTCCCGTGCTTCTGGGGCAATACCACCCCACGCCGGAGGTTCTCGCCATGGCGAAAACACTGCTGTATTGGTCGATTCCCGGCCTGCTGCTGTTCTGGCCGCGGTCGAATACCCTGCCCAGCACCCTCCGGGCGGCGAACGACACGCTGTACCCCTCCGTGGTTTCTCTGGCCGTGCTGTGGATCGTGACCATCGGCCTGGGCTACGTGCTGGCGATCCCCTGCAAGCTCGGACTTCCGGGCGTGTGGATCGCCATGTGGGCGTCCTGGGCGATCCGGTGCATCATTTTCTCCGTCCGCTTCGGCAGCGAAAAATGGCTGCACAGGGCGTTGACGAGCCGGTAAAAATCGCATATAATGAAAGCACTTCATTTGAATGCGGGAGTGTTGCTCATGAAATTATCTCTGGTGGTTCCCTGTTATAACGAAGCGGATAACGTCGCCCTGTTTCAGCAGGCGGTGATCTCCGCCTTTGACGGCTGCGGCTATGATTACGAGATCGTCTTCATCGACGACGGCAGCCGGGACGCAACTCTGCACAATCTGAAAAAGCTCTACGCCGCCCAGGAGTGCCCCGTGAAGGTGGTCTCCTTCTCCCGGAATTTCGGCAAGGAGGCCGGGATTTACGCTGGCTTGCAGCACGCGGCGGGAGACTATATCTGTCTCATTGATGCCGATCTCCAGCAGCGCCCGGAAATCGTCCGGGACATGGTGAAAACACTGGACGAGGAGCCGGAATATGATGTGGTCGCGGCCTTCCAGGATCGCCGGGGGGAAGGAAAGGTGCTGTCCTTCTTCAAAAAGTGCTTTTACAGCATCATCAACAAGCTGTCCAAGGTGACCTTGCAGCCCGACGCCAGCGACTTCCGCACCTTCCGCCGCAGCGTCCGGGACAGCATTCTGGAGCTGACGGAATACCACCGCTTCTCCAAGGGCATTTTCGCCTGGGTGGGCTACAGCACCAAATTCATCCCCTACACCGCCTGCGAGCGAGCCACCGGCACTACCAAGTGGAGCTTCTGGAAGCTGGTAAATTACGCCATCGAGGGCATCATCGGCTTCTCCACCGCCCCCCTGCGGCTGGCTACCTGGCTCGGCGGCGTGACGGGCGCGGCGGCCGTCATTTACCTGATCGTGGTGGTGCTGCAAAAGCTGATTCAGGGCATTGACGTCCCCGGCTACGCCACCATCATCGTGCTGATTTTACTGCTGGGCAGCGTGCAGCTGTTCTGCATCGGCATCATCGGAGAATACGTGGGCAGAACCTTTGAGCAAAGCAAGGAGCGCCCCATTTATATTGCCAAGGAAGTTCTGAATTACGAGAAGAGCTGACACAAAAACACAAAAAAGGAGCTATTTTTATGACAATCACAAGAGACATCAGATACATCGGCGTCAACGACCATGAGGTTGACCTGTTTGAGGGACAGTACGTTGTCCCGGGCGGCATGTGCTACAATTCCTACGCCATCCTGGACGACAAAATCGCCATCATGGACACTGTGGATCGGGGCTTTACCCATCAGTGGCTGGACAACATCCAGAACACTCTGGGCGACCGCAAGCCGGACTATCTGGTGGTGCAGCACATGGAGCCTGACCACTCCGCCAACGTCGCCAATTTCCTGAAGGTCTACCCTGAAGCAACGGTGGTTTCCTCGGCTAAGGCCTTCGTGATGATGAAGAACTTCTTCGGTGACGACTATGCCGACCGCCGCATTGTCGTCGGCGAGGGCGATACTCTGTGCCTGGGCAAGCACACCCTGACCTTTGTAGGTGCGCCCATGGTTCACTGGCCGGAGGTCATCGTGACCTATGATTCCTACGATAAGGTTCTCTTCTCCGCCGACGGCTTCGGCAAGTTCGGCGCTCTGGACGTGGAGGAAGACTGGGCGGATGAAGCCCGCCGGTACTACATCGGCATTGTGGGCAAGTACGGTGCGCAGGTGCAGGCGCTGCTGAAAAAGGCTGCCGGGCTGGATATTTCCATCATCTGCCCCCTCCACGGCCCCGTGCTGACGGAGAATCTGGGGTATTATCTGAACCTGTACGACATCTGGTCTTCCTACCGGGTGGAGAGCGACGGCATCGTGGTCGCCTACACCTCCGTCTACGGCCACACGAAGGCGGCGGCGGAGCTGCTGGCGCAGAAGCTGACGGACAAGGGCTGCCCGAAGGTCATCGTGCATGACCTCGCCCGGTGCGACATGGCCAAGGCCGTGGAGGACGCCTTCCGCTACGGTAAGCTGGTGCTGGCCACCACCACCTACAATGCCGACATCTTCCCCTTTATGAAGGAATTTATCCACCATCTGACCGAGCGGAACTTCCAGAACCGCACCATCGGCCTGATGGAAAACGGCTCCTGGGCGCCCCTCGCAGCCAAGACCATGCGTAAAATGCTGGAGGGCAGCAAGAATCTGACCTTCACCGACACCACCGTGAAGATCCTCTCCGCCCTGAATGACGACAGCAAAGCCCAGATCGAATCCATGGCAAACGAGCTGTGCAAGGACTACCTCGCCCGGCAGGATGAGACGGCGAACAAGAACAATCTGGACGCGCTGTTCAACATCGGTTACGGCCTGTACGTGGTCACATCCAGCGACGGCAGCAAGGACAACGGCCTGATCGTCAACGCCGTTTCTCAGGTCACCGACACCCCAAGCCGCATTGCCGTCACCATCAACAAGCAGAATTATTCCTACCATGTCATCAAGAAGGCCGGCGTGATGAACGTATGCTGTCTGGACACCTCCGCTCCCTTCTCCGTTTTCCAGACCTTCGGCTTCCAAAGCGGCCGCACGGCGGACAAATTCGCCGGCATGGATGAGCTGCGCTCCGACAACGGCCTGCGGTTCCTGCCCCGGTATATCAACTCCTTCATGAGCCTGAAGGTAGAAAGCTATGTGGATCTGGACACCCACGGTATGTTCATCTGCTCCGTCACCGAGGCGCGGGTGATCTCCGACCGGGAGACCATGACCTACACCTACTACCAGAACAATGTCAAGCCCAGACCAGAAACTGAGGGCAAGCACGGCTTCGTCTGCAAGGTCTGCGGCTGGATCTACGAGGGCGACACCCTGCCCGACGACATCGTATGCCCCCTGTGCAAGCACGGTGCTGTGGATTTTGAACCCATCGGGTAATTTGGGTTTGGAGGTTATCGTATGAACAGGTTCAGAACTGTGGTATCCGTGATCGTCATGGTCATTGCCGCGATCGCCGGATTTTTCCTCGGCGCAAGCCTGAATGACGCGCTGGGCGGAGCCGTTCTATTTTCCCTGATTGCCGGTTTTGCCTGCGTGATCTATACGCTGGACAACCGCGAAAAATAAACCGGCCTATCGTAAAATCCTCCGCATGGATGAAGCCATGCGGAGGATTTCGCTATGCAAAAGCGTATTATATGTTCTCGTCTAAGTACGACTGAATGCGCTCGAGGAACGCCGCGCCGTACCAGGCGGCCTTGATCTCGCCCACGCCGGAGACCTTCTTGAATTCGCTCATGGTGGTGGGCTTCTTTTTTGCCATATCCGCCAGCGTAGCGTTGGAAAACACCACGAACGCCGGGATTTCCGCCTTTTTCGCCAGTTCCAGCCGCAGTTCCTTCAGTGCGTCAAACAGCTGGGCGTCGTCCGCGGTGAGCTTTGCGGTCTCCGTGACCGGGGTTTCCGGCTCCAAAGTCTGCTTCACCAGCATGGAGACCGTCTTGCCCCGGTAGAGCACCTCCCCCGCCGCCGGGGTCAGGAACACGGACTGATGCTCCTGCTCCGTCCGCAGATACCCTTCCGCTTCCAGATGGTCGAGCATGGCGTGGATGTCGCTTCGGCTTCTGTCCTTCATTAGGCCGTAGGTGCTGATTTTGTCCAGCCCCAGCTCCTGCACCCGCTTGTTCCGGCTGCCCCGCAGAATGTTCCCCAGCAGATTCGCGCCCACGTTGTAGCCGATGGCGTCTCGTACCCGCTTCACGCAGGAGAGGATGATCTGGGCTTCCCGGGTGATGTCCACCGACCGGAAATTCCCCTTGCAGCTGCCGCAGTTGCCGCACATTGCCGGGTGTAACTGTCCGAAATAGTCCAGAATGTAGCCCCGCAGGCAGCTTTTCGTCTTGCAGTAGCCCACCATGGCCTCCAGCCGTTCCAGATCCTGCCGCCGCACTTCCTCCCGCTGCACGGCGTCCATTTCCTCGTTGTCGGAGCCGTTGTTGATGAGGAACCGGGCGGTCTGCACGTCTCCGGAATTGAACAGAAGAATACAGTCCGCGTCTGAACCGTCCCGGCCGGCGCGCCCGGCCTCCTGATAGTAGGCTTCGATGCTCTTGGGCATATTGTAGTGAATGACAAAGCTGACGTTGGACTTGTCAATGCCCATGCCGAAGGCGTTCGTCGCCACCATTACGGTTTTGCGGTCGTAGAGAAAATCCTCCTGATTTTCGCTTCGCTCGGCTTCGGAAAGCCCCGCGTGATACCGGGTGGCAGCGTAGCCGTGGTCACACAGCAGCTCGCAGACGCTTTCCACCTTCTTCCGGGTGGCGCAGTAGATGATGCCGCTTTTCCCCTTCCGTGCGGCCAGCAGCCGCAGAAGCGTCTTGTCCTTGGACTCCGGCTGGATGACTTCAAAATACAGGTTCGGCCGGTCGAAGCCCGTCACCTCCCGCACCGGACTGCGCAGCTCCAGAATCCGCTCCACGTCCTCCTGCACGCTCCGGGTAGCGGTGGCGGTGAACGCGCCCACCACCGGTCGTTTGGGGAGACTGTCAATAAACTGCACGATCCTCAAATAACTGGGGCGGAAATCCTGCCCCCACTGGGAAATGCAGTGGGCTTCGTCCACCGCGACAAAGGAAATATTCAGCTTTTCCACCACGCCGCCGAAGCCCGGATAGTCCAACCGCTCCGGGGCGACGTAGACGATCTTGTACCGCCCTGCCAGCAGATTGCGGCACGCCGTCTGCATCTGCGGCCCCGTGAGGGTGCTGTTCAGAAACGCGGCGGGAACCCCCGCCGCCTTCAGCGCCATCACCTGATCCCGCATCAGGGAGATCAGGGGCGAAATGACCAGCGTGATTCCCGGCAGCATCAGCGCCGGGAGCTGGTAGCACATGCTTTTCCCGCCGCCGGTGGGCATGATGCCGAATACGTCCTGCCCGGAAAGCACGCCGTCAATCAGCTTCTCCTGCCCCGGCCGGAAGCCGGAATAGCCAAAGACCCGCTGCAATAGTTCTTCTTTCTCCATACCATCACCGTTTTCGCTCGTATGTTTGACGCTATTGTCGCATATTTTGCCGGAAAATGCAAGAGGAAATTAGAAAAACAGCGCCGCACAAATCGTGCGGCACTGCCCAAATTTCAGTCGTTGCTCTTGAACATATCGGCCACATCGCTGATGGTCACGAACGCTTTCGGGTCGATGGAGCGGATGATCGCCCGCATTCTGGCGATCTGGAAGCGGTTCACCACGAAGTAGATGATCGTCTTCTCCGCGTCGGAGTAACCGCCCCGGGCGGCGATCTTTGTTGTGCCGCACTCGAAGGCCTCCATCAGCGCGGCGCTGATCTCCTCGGCTTCGTCGGTGACGATCATGACCTCCTTGGAGCGGTCGATGCCTTCCACCACGAAGTCAACGGTTTTCAGCCCCGCCCCGTAGGCCACGATGGAGTATAGGGGCAGGATCCAGCTGTGCATCACGCTGCCGCAGAGGATGTACAGAATGACGTTGTAGATCATGACAAAGGTGCCGACGGTCAGGCTCAGCTTTTTCGCGAAGATGACCGCCATGACCTCCGCGCCGTCGATCGCGCCGCCGTAGCGGATGGTCAGGCCGCTGCCCACGCCGGAGATCACGCCGCCGAACAGGGCGCACAGGAGCAGATCCTCCCCTGCCAGCGGAGACGCAAAGCTCACGTCCACGGGAAGCACGTCCACGATGATCCACGATGCGGCGGAATACACGGCGACGGCAAACAGGGAATACACGGTAAAGGCCGTCCCCTGCTTTTTCAGTCCGAACAGGAAAAGCGGAACGTTCAGAATCAGAAGGAAGAAGGAAAGCGAAAGATAATCCGGCGTGATCTGGGAAAGGAGGATGGACGTACCGGATATGCCGCTGTCGTACAGCCCCACCGGCGCTAAGAAAATGTTGACGCCAAAGGCGTTGATGCAGCCCGCGACAAACAGGAAAATAAAGTTCTGCCACCGCAGGGATTTGGAAAGTTCGTGGATAAGCTCTTTTGTTTTGACCATTCTGCTGCTCCTTCGTGATTTGATTCAACACTTTGTGAATAGAATACCATAATCTTATGAACAAATCTACCGATATCGGGGCGCAGTCCGGTCATTTTTCCGTCCGGGGCAAATTTCCCCGAATCTGATGCGCGGCCCCCCATTTTATCCCTTTTCTTCTGCGACTCTGCGCCGTTTCACAAGCCTCGTCATCCGCACGGGCACCGATCACGACGATCAGCATCTCGGGAAGCTCTGATTAAATCAGTGAGAGATTTTTCACCAGACGAAAGTTCCAAAAGCGGAGGAATACTGTGTGTACCCGCAAGGGGTATGCCGCATCCGTAAGCCGGCTTGTGCCGGCAACGGCTGCGCTATATTTCCCACTTTTGGGTACCGAAGCGTGGGCGGAAAAGATCCGCTCACAGCCGCAGACGATTTATTCAGGGGTTCCCTTGATTACCCTGCGGCAAACCCGGCAGAGCATTTTTCACGGTGTCCAGGGCATTTGCCAAGGCGGTGGTTTTCCGTCCCTACGGCAGCCTGTCGGTCGGGCGTTGACAAACGCCCTCCGAACGATTACAATAGACGGAAACTACATTATGAGGTGATCTCCCATGGATTCCAGGCTGCGCCCCGAAACATTGTGCATTCAGGCCGGTTATACGCCCAAAAACGGCGAACCCCGTCAGATCCCCATTGTCCAGAGCACCACGTTCAAGTATGACACCTCCGAGGATATGGGAAAGCTCTTTGATCTGGAGACCGACGGATACTTCTATTCCCGTCTGGCAAATCCCACCTGCGACGCCGTCGCCGCCAAGATCTGCGCTCTGGAGGGCGGCACCGCCGCCATGCTCACCGGCTCCGGCCAGGCGGCCAACTTCATGGCGGTGTTCAACATCGCCGGATGCGGCGACCACATCGTCGCCAGCTCCGCCATTTACGGCGGCAGTTTCAATCTCTTCTCCGTCACCATGAAGAAAATGGGTCTGGAAACCACCTTTATCGACCCGGACTGTACCGAGGAGGAGTTGGGCGCCGCCTTCCGCCCCAACACCAAGGCCGTATTCGGCGAAACCATCGCCAACCCCGCCCTGACGGTGCTGGACATCGAGAAATTCGCCAAAGCCGCCCACGCCCACGGCGTTCCCCTCATCGTGGACAACACCTTCGCCACCCCCATCAACTGCCAGCCCTTCCGGTGGGGCGCGGACATCGTCACCCACTCCACCACCAAGTACATGGACGGCCACGCCTCCGCGCTAGGCGGCGCAATCGTGGACAGCGGCAAATTCGACTGGACGGCCTACCCGGACAAGTTCCCCGGCCTGTGTACCCCCGACGACAGCTACCACGGCGTCACCTACACCCAGCGCTTCGGTCTCGGCGGCGCGTTCATCACCAAGTGTACCGCCCAGCTGATGCGGGACTTTGGCTGCGTCCAGTCCCCCCAGAGCGCATTTCTGCTGAATCTGGGACTGGAAAGCCTGCCCTTCCGCATGAAGCAGCACTGCGCCAACGCCCAGGCGGTGGCGGAATATCTGCAAGGTCACGAGAAGGTCAAGTGGGTGAAATTCGCCGGTCTGAAAGGCGGCAAATACTACGACCTTGCTCATAAATACATGCCCAACGGCACCTGCGGCGTCATTTCCTTCGGCCTCTACGGCGGCCGGAAGGCGGCTGAGACCTTCATGAGGCACCTGAAGCTGGGTTCCATCGAAACCCATGTAGCCGATTCCCACACCTGCTGCCTGCATCCTGCCTCCTCCACCCACCGTCAGATGTCCGACGCGGAGCTGGACGCCGCCGGTGTCGGCGCCGATCTCATCCGTCTGAGCTGCGGTCTGGAAAACGCCCAGGATCTCATTGAGGACATCGCCCAGGCGCTGGAAAACGTATAATTTCGATTCTCAGGAGGAAACCCTATGCCCATTCAGATTCCCAACGACCTGCCGGCAGCGGGCATTCTGCAGCAGGAAAACATTTTCGTCATGCGAAAGACCCGGGCAGAGACCCAGCACATCCGCCCTCTGGAGATCGTGCTCTTAAATCTCATGCCCACGAAAATCGTCACGGAGACCCAGCTAAGCCGTCTGCTGGGCAATACACCCCTGCAGGTGCATCTTGAACTGATGATGGTCTCCACCCACCGCTCCAAGAACACCCCCCAGGAGCATCTGCTGAATTTCTATAAGACCTTCGATGAGCTGAAGGATCGGAAATTCGACGGCATGGTGATCACCGGCGCGCCGGTGGAGCAGATGCCCTTTGAAGCGGTGGACTACTGGCCGGAGCTGTGCCGGATCATGGAATGGAGCAAGACCAACGTCCATTCCACCTTCCACATCTGCTGGGGTGCCCAGGCGGGGCTTTACTACCACTACGGCATCCAGAAAAGGCCGCTTCCCGAAAAGCTGTTCGGCGTGTACCTCCACCGCGCAGACTATAAGCGCGCCATCCTGCTCCGGGGCTTCGACGACGAATTCTGGATCCCCCACTCCCGGCACACCACCGTGGAGCGTGCCGACATTGAAGCCGTCCCCGGCCTGAAAATTCTGGTCTCTTCCCCGGACGCCGGAGTTTATGCCGCCATGAACAAGGAAGGCCGTCAGATTTTCGTCACCGGCCACGCCGAGTACGATGCGGACACGCTGGAAAAGGAATACCTCCGGGACAAAGCCCAGGGTCTGCCCATTCACGTCCCGGCGAACTACTATCCCAACGACGACGACACCCAGCGCCCCGTCGTCCGCTGGCGGGGACACGCCCATCTGCTGTTCAGCAACTGGCTGAACTACTTCGTCTACCAGACGACGCCCTACGATATCATGGCCGTGGGTGTGGAATCCACTTCCGAATAAAAGTTTACAATACAGCCGCCGTCCTACGCTTGAAATGGGACGGCGGCTATTGTATACTGAAAGAAATCATGAATTGCGAGGTTAGAACAATGCTCACCACAATCCTTTTTGATCTGGACGGCACGCTGCTCCCCATGGATCAGGAGGTGTTCGTCAAGGACTACCTGAATCGCCTGGCGGCGAAGATGGTACCCTATGGTTACGACCCCCAGCAGCTTGTCAAGGCGGTCTGGCGCGGCACCGGCGCCATGGTTGCCAATGACGGCAGGAAAACCAACGAGGCCGTCTTCTGGGAAACCTTCGCCCAGATGTTTGGTCAGGAGGCACTGAAGGACGCCCCCCTTTACGAGGAATTCTACAAAACGGAATTTCAGGAATGCCGCCGCGTCTGCGGCTTTCAGCCCGCTGCGGCGAAAACAATCCACACACTTCACGCTCTTGGGTACCGTACCGTGCTTGCCACCAATCCCCTTTTCCCGCCCACGGCCACCCGGAGCCGGATCCGGTGGGCCGGTCTAACGCCAGAGGATTTCGAGTTCATCACCACCTATGACAATTCCTCCTTCTGCAAGCCCAATCCGAACTACTACCGGGAAATTCTGGGTAAGCTGGGATTGAACGCCGGAGAATGTCTCATGGTGGGCAACGACGTAAACGAGGACATGATCGCCCGAACCGTTGGTATGCAGGTATTCCTCCTCACCGACTGCCTGATCAATAAGGACGGCAAGGACATTTCTCAGTATCCACACGGCAGCTTCCCGGATCTGATGGACTATATCCGGGGCTTATGATATGACAGTTTTTCTATTTCTTTTATGTGCCATCGCGGCCATTTTGCTGATGGGAGGATGTTATACCTACCGCATCGCGTTCTACTCTCCGAAAAAGGGCAGAATATAATCTCCACCTTCGCCAGTCACAGGTATGCCCCCTACCGCAAGGAGGTCAACCGCCTGTTCCACTAGCTGAAAGCCGGAAATATGTCCAACAGCGAGGAATTTTCGTCTGATGAAACCATTTTTTCATGGGATTACTTTGTGTACTGCAAAAAAATGGCGCACAGCAGGCGAAAAAGACCCGCTGTTTTGGCATGTTGACGATTCTCGGACAGACCCTAATCGGAGTTGCCTTAATCCAAGTGAAATTGGGCATCCTTCTCCATATCCGGTAAAAATGTAACGGTTAAAGGGCGTTCCGTGATTCCGTGGCAGAACAGAGTCCAGCCAACCTTCGGCGGAGTATTCTTTATGTCCAGTGGCCAGCCGGTGGATATGCTCACTGGAATATGTACCTCCACCGTATTTTTTCCTGCCTTGTCGGCCAAAACGATCTGTGAAATGATATCATCATCAATCGCTTTAACCTGAGATGGCGTTTCCGAAGAAGCATAGTTTCCAACATATGTGGGGTAAGATACCACCACTTCAATCAATAATACAAACACCAGCAGTGGGGCAAGCCACTGTAGCCTTGGCTGACAGCGATAAAGGTAAGCCGCAGAAGTAACCGTCATCATCAGTAGCCACAGCATCCAAGTCATCAGCGTATCGTTTCTGACAACATATCCCGCCCCGTCTTTCAGCACTGCCCCCATCAAAACCTGATATACCATGCAAAGCATCATACAAGCTGCCATTTCCAACTGCCAGAAGATGAATTTCATATCCCAGGCATGTGTTTTACGGCGGCGAACCAGAGCTGTGAAAAGAGCCAACGCATTTATTGCAACTACAAGCCAGAGAAAAACTCGATTCATTGAGCCAATTGCACTCAGCAATGCATAAAAAGATTCCCAGAACTTGAAAGAGTTGTTGACAAATCCGCCGCCTCTTCTGGAATGGATTTCAAAAAGCATTGAAATCAACCAGCAACCAATGGCAAAGAACTTAGGAAAGCAGTCAACCACATAACTGACTATAAAGGGAACCGTAAACCACCTCTTCCCCCGCCGTTTCTCCGCTCCGGCCCTTTGGATGAAGGAAATCAAAAGCTGCACTCCAAAATAAATCATAAGGATCTGGCTTGTCCAAAGGTTTGAGTTTATGGCCAGGTAAACACCCAACACCAGGAAACTCTTCTTCCGTCCATCTCCTTTTTCATACCATTTTTTATCATTTGGCGTTGTGCACATGAAATAATAGCACATGGTATAATTCCAAAGTGCCGGAATTGTATAATTGAAAAAGCAATTTACATTCATGGAATTGAGCAGGTGATAACAGCCGAAATCTTTGACAAGAAAGGGTGTAAAATGTGCCAGCAAAAACGCTGCCAAAAAAACAGTCAGAGACGCTTTATCCAGCGAAAAACGCTTCGCAAGAACCTTCCCCGCATACAAAAGATAGGTCATGATAAAGAGGATTGTTGTCAGGGCGTGGACACAGCATAGCGACTGAATATAGTCCCCCGTCAGTGGATAGACAAAATACGCGCCAATGTAGGAAACCAGCGGGAGCAACGTTTCCGGCATGACCTTACTTGGGTTCCACAAGGAGGTTGTGGGGAACGCATGCCGCCCATAAGAAATATAAAACCAATCATCCAAATCGAAAATATACATAGGGTGGACTACCGTGTAAAATACATAAAGGGACAAACCTGTCACAAGAAAAAAAGCGATCAGGAGGTAATTTCTACTTTTTTCCTCACGACTGATACTACGCATTATTCATTACCCCCGATCAGCGAATCCCCATTTCTGGATTTCCCGCTTGAAAATTCTTTCTACTCATTATAGTTTGCCCGCTTTATATTGTCAAGCATTCCGCCCGATATGCAAAAAAACACTCGAAGATAAAGGGAGTAAAAAAGACATCCCTCTTGATTTTTCCAAAAAACCGAATACAATGGACACATATTGTTTCCCGTGAAAGGATGCGGCTTTATGAACAGAATTTACATTCCCGAAAACTATAAGCCGGTGCTGGACGCCTACGATACCCAGCGCGCCATTGCCTACATCAAAGAGACGTTCCAGCAGGAATTTTCCAAGGCGCTGAACCTGAAGCGCGTCTCCGCGCCCCTGTTCGTCACCGAAAGCTCCGGCCTGAACGATAACCTGAACGGCTACGAGCGGCCTGTGGCCTTCGACATTCCCGCCGTGGGCATGGACGCTCAGGTGGTGCATTCTCTGGCAAAATGGAAGCGTCTCGCCCTGAAGCGCTACAATTTTACCGTTGGAAACGGCCTGTACACCGACATGAACGCCATCCGCCGGGACGAAGCGCTGGACAACATCCATTCCATCTACGTCGACCAGTGGGACTGGGAAAAGATCATTACCCGGGAAAACCGGAATCTGGACTTTTTGAAGCTCATTGTCCGCGCCATCGTGGGCGCCATCTGCGACACCAACGACCGTCTGCACGTCCGCTTCCCACAGCTGCGTACCGAATTGCGCCGGGAGGTCACCTTCATCACCGCCCAGGAGCTGGAGGACATGTACCCCGATCTGGAAACCGGCTCCCAGCGGGAAAACGCCTTTGTCCGGGAGCATAAGACCGCCTGTATCATGCAGATCGGCGGACTTCTCCGCTCCGGCAAACCCCACGACGGCCGCGCCCCCGACTACGACGACTGGAATCTGAACTGCGATATTTTCTTCTGGGACGAGACCCTGAACCGTGCATTGGAGGTTTCCTCCATGGGTATCCGTGTGGACGCGGAATCCCTCGACCGCCAGCTGACCCTCGCCCACTGCGACAACCGCCGGACGCTGCCCTTCCACAAGATGCTGCTGAAGAACGAGCTGCCTCTGACCATCGGCGGCGGCATCGGCCAGAGCCGTCTGTCCATGCTGATGATGGGCTGCGCCCACATCGGCGAGGTACAGTCCAGCGTATGGGACAGCGAAACGGTGGATGCCTGCGCAAAGGCCGGGATCCCGCTGCTGTAACTTTCCACGCAACCAAAAGGCGCGGCCGGCACAGCCGCATCCTTGGCGCATAGACAAATGTCAAAAACAGGTTGATCTAATCCTGAAGAAGCGCTGATTAGGGTCTATCTGAAAACCGGAAATATGACCAACAGCAAGGGATTTTTCGCCTAATGAAGCCATTTTTTCGCGGAAATACTTTGCGTATTGCGGAAAAATGGCGCACGGCAGGCGGAAAAGGCCTTCTGTTTGGACGTGTTGACGGTTTTCGGATAGGCCCTAATTGGAAGCTCAGCATAACAGAAAAATTCCGGAAGAGTGGGTCACTATGTGGGGAAAATCCATATTTATACAGGCGATCGGCCTATTCGGGACGGTTTTGTTTTTCCTGTCGTACCAATGTAAAAGCAACCGGACGTTGTTTCGCGTCCAGTTTGTTTCCTACTTGTGCTACACAGTACATTTGCTGATGCTGGGCGCGATCACCGGCGGGGTCAGCTATATTCTGAACACGGTGCGGTCTTTTTGTCTGGGAAGCAGAAGCAGCTTTCTGAAAGGGAAAATCATGTGCGCCGCGCTGTGCGTCATGCAGACGGCGGCGCTGATCTTTACGTGGGACGGTTGGTGGTCGATTCTGCCGGTGGCCGCGAATATCGCGGCGACGATCGGCGGGTATACATACAGCCCGAAGATGATCCGCCTTGTGGCGATGCTTGTCAATTCGCCGCTGTGGATTGTTTACGACGTGATTATCGGCTCCTGGGCGGGGATCCTGGACGAGATCGTCACGGAGATATCCGCGCTCATATCCATTTTCCGCTACGGGTGGAAGAATCTGGATTCCGTGGATGACCAGAGCTGATACCTTAACGGATTCTTACAAATTCTTAATGAAAATTATGATGACAAACCCCGCGCAATATGGTATAGTCTCAGTAGAGAAACCGGCAAAGGAGTATGTCCATGGGGTATGATTATCTGGTCGTAGGGGCGGGGCTGTTCGGCGCTGTCTTTGCCCGGCAGGCGAAGGCGGCAGGAAAGTCCGTGCTTGTGATCGACCGGCGGGGTCACGTCGGCGGCAATGTGTACACGGAAGAAATTGAGGGGATCCAGGTACATACCTACGGCGCCCATATTTTCCACACCAACGATAAGGCTGCTTGGGAGTATGTCAACCGGTTCGCGGAGTTCAACCGCTACACCAATTCCCCGGTGGCGAATTATCATGGGGAGCTGTATTCCCTGCCCTTCAACATGTATACCTTCAACAAAATGTGGGGCGTGACCACCCCCCGGCAGGCGGAAGCGGAGATCGCCCGCCAGCGAAAGGCCGCCGGAATCACGGAGCCGAAGAATCTGGAGGAACAGGCGATTTCCCTTGTCGGTACGGATATTTACGAGAAGCTGGTGAAGGGCTACACCGAAAAGCAGTGGGGACGCCCCTGCACGGAGCTTCCCGCCTTTATCATCAAACGCCTGCCCGTGCGTCTTACCTTTGACAATAACTACTTCAACGCCCGGTTCCAGGGCATTCCCATGGGCGGCTATACCCAAATGGTGGAGAAAATGCTGGACGGCATTGAGGTGCGGCTGAATGTGGACTATCTGGAGCACCGGGGCGAGCTGAACGCGCTGGCGGACAAGGTGGTTTACACCGGCTCTATTGACAGCTACTTTGACTATTGCTACGGCCCTCTGAGCTACCGCTCCGTCCGATTTGAGACGGAGGTGCTGGATATGCCGAATTTCCAGGGCAACGCCGTGATCAACTACACCGACCGGGAGACCCCTTATACCCGCGTCATCGAGCATAAGTTCTTCGAGTTCGGCACCCAGGAAAAAACCGTGGTGTCCCGGGAGTACAGCTCCGAGTGGAAGCCGGGGGCGGAGCCGTACTATCCTGTGAACGATGAAAAGAACAACGCCCTGTATGGAAAATACAAGGCGCTGGCAGATAAGGAAGACAAAACCATCTTCGGCGGCCGTTTGGGGCAGTACCGCTATTATGACATGGACGCGGTGATCCTCCGGGCGCTGAGTCTCGCCAAATCGGAAATCGAAGGAGAAATAGAATGAAGCTTCTGACGGTCACGGTACCCTGCTACAATTCCCAGGACTACATGGAAAAGTGCATCCAGAGCCTTCTGCCCGGGGGAGATCGGGTGGAGATCATCATCATTGACGACGGCTCCAAGGACGACACCGGAAAAATCGCCGACGAATACGCCCGGAAATTCCCGGACATCGTGCGGGTCATCCATCAGGAAAACGGCGGCCACGGCGAGGGCATCAACCAGGGACTGAAGCACGCCACCGGCATTTATTTCAAGGTCGTGGACAGCGACGACACCCTCAGCCCCGATTTTCCTGAATTTCTGGACGCTCTGGAGGAATGCGAGCGGCAGGGCGGCGTGGATATGATGGTGACCAACTATTATTATGTCCATTCCGACGGCGACGGAGACCGCTCCATCAACTATTCCAGCGTGCTGCCGGAGAACCGGATCTTCACCTGGGAGGACACCAAGCCCTTCCGGGTCTACCAGATGCTGACCATCCATTCCAGCACCTTCCGCACCGAGATCATGCGCAAATGGAAGCAGCCGCTTCCCAGGCATGTTTTCTACGAGGACAATCTGATGATCTACCAGACAATGCCCTATGTGCGGAAGCTGTACTATCTCAACGCGGATCTTTACCGCTACTGGATCGGACGGCCGGATCAGTCGGTGCAGTCTGCCGCCCTGGCCAAGCGCCATGCGGATCAGATTCTGGTGACGGAGCGGTGCTTCACCACCTGCCACTTAGACGATATCACCGAACCCCGGCTGAAACGGTACATGAAGCACGACCTGTTTATGATGTTCGGCATTGCCATTCTCACGACCCGGCTGAACAAGTCCGCCGAGACGGACGCCGAGCTGAAAAGGATGTGGGAGGCCTGCGCGGCCTATGACCCCAAGTGGGCAAACTATTTCCGCAAGCGCACGCCCCTGCTGTTCATCAGCGTGCCGGGACGCGCGGGGCAGGAATTTGCCGGGAGCTTTTACCGGTTTGCCAACAATGTGGTGCGATTCAACTGAATGGTTAACGCAGGAGCGGTACAGTCACCGGCTCCTGCGTTTTCTGTCAGAATTTGGGGTATTATGTGTTACAATTACTGCGCATATATGCGTGGGACGCTCTGAATCAAATGTGCGGTGTTGCCTTAGATCTCACGCCGCAGCACGCGGTAGACAAAATCCATGTCGAGCCCGGCGCGGACGGTATCCGCCAGAAGGTTATACTGGCGCTCTTTGTAGTCGCGCAGATCAAAAGAGCCAAGCGCGGCAGGGTCGATGCTCCGCATCCGGCAGATGGCCGATAAAATGGCGTCGGTAATGCCGGGCGCGTCAAAAATCCCGTGGACATAAGTGCCGAAAACATTGCCGGAGCCGATCAGAACCGGCAGCGTCTTTTCGCTTCTTCCCATGTGAATTTCATATCCCGTATAGGAAAGGCCGTTGAGTCCGGACAGCATCCCTTGGATGCCTGCAAATACGCCTTCGGTCTGTGCCTGCACCTTTTCTCCATGGAAAACCGTCTCTACCGGCAGAAGGCCAAGGCCGCGGATCTGTGTAACCCCGGCAGCCTCCACGCCCTCCGGGTCGCAGACGGACTGACCCAGCATCTGATATCCGCCGCAGACGCCGAAGATCAGCGTGCCGCGTGCGGACGCTTTTAAAATCGCAGCTTCCAGGCCGCTCTGGCGCAGCCACTGGAGATCTGCAATGGTGCTCTTGGTTCCGGGAAGCAGAATCATGTCCGGTGCGCCGAGCTCACGAACGCTTTCGATGTAACGCAGCGAGACACTTTCATAGCGCTCAAAGGGGGAAAAGTCGGTAAAGTTCGAGATTCGCGGCAGACGGATGACGGCGATATCCAAAAGCTTTCGTGCGGTGTCTTTTGTAAAGCGGGTTGAAAGGCTGTCTTCATCGTCGATGTCAACCTGCACATACGGCACAACGCCGGTTACCGGCACACCGCAAAGCGCTTCCAGTTGGCGAAGACCGGGCTGAAGGATCGAGCGATCGCCGCGGAATTTGTTGATGATCGTGCCCTTGACGCGGGCGCGCTCGTCCGGCTCCAGAAGGGCGATCGTCCCATAGAGCTGAGCAAAAACGCCGCCGCGGTCAATATCTCCGATGAGAAGCACCGGTGCGTCCACCAGTTTCGCGAGGCCCATGTTGACAAAATCGTCCTGCTTGAGGTTGATTTCTGCGGGGCTGCCCGCGCCCTCTATGACGATGACGTCATTTTCGGCGGCAAGAGACCGGTAGGCGGCCGTCACGTCCGGCAAAAATGCTCGCTTTTTTGCGTAGTATTCCATTGCACGCATGTTTCCGCGCACCTGACCGTTTACAATGACCTGGCTGCCGACGTCGGTGGTCGGCTTCAGGAGGATCGGATTCATGCGCACGTCAGGCGCAATGCCGCAGGCCTCCGCCTGGACAACCTGCGCCCGCCCCATCTCGCCGCCGTCTTTTGTGATGAAGGAATTGAGCGCCATATTCTGGCTCTTAAACGGTGCGACGCGGTAGCCGTCCTGCCGGAAAATCCGGCAAAGTCCGGCGGCAAGCAGGCTCTTGCCCGCGTTGGACATCGTACCTTGCAGCATGATATTCAGTGCCATGATTCATCCTCCATTGCACGCTGCATGGCCGCAATCAGCGCATTGTTTTCTTCTTCCAGCCGCACGGCGATGCGATACCAGCCGGAGCCCAGGCCGGGGTAGTTTTCGCAGTTGCGGATGGCGATGCGCTCTTTTTGCAGTGCGCGATCCAGCCCCACCGGCGCAAAGAACAGCAGATAGTTTGCCTGCGACGGGCAGACGGTAAATCCAAGCGATCGAAGCCCGCGGGAAAGCGCCTCCCGCTGCGTAGGAAGCATTGCCTTTGCCTGCGTAATCCAGCCGGGGTTTTGCAGCGCGGCAATCGCGGCCTGCTGCGCCGGAAGCGAGACGTTCCACGGCTGGCTTCCGGCGGCCATTTGAGAAAGAAGGCGCGGGTTTTCTGTCAGGCAGTATCCCACGCGCATACCGGCCAGCGCGTAATTTTTCGTAAACGCTTTTAAGATCAGGAGATTTTTATACTGGGATAAGAGATTTTTGGCGCTCCTCCCGTGGGTAAAGTCGAGAAAGCATTCGTCAAGCAACACGTGTGTACCCTGCGCGAGGCAGATATCCAGTGCCTTTTGTAAAAGTGCATGATCCAAAAGCCGGCCGGTGGGGTTATTGGGCGTGCATAGGAACAAAACGTCCGGCTTTTCCTCTTGCAGCGCATCCAGAAGGCGGTCATCCGGCAGAAAATCCGGTGCCAGAAGGGGCACGCGCAGGAGCTTGGCACCAAAGTGCGCCGCCGCTGCACTGTATTCCAGAAATGTCGGCGCCAGCTCCATCGCTTTTTGGGGCTGTAGTGCGCCGCAGTAAGCGTAGATGAGCTCTGCCGCGCCAGCGCCGCAGAGAATCATGGATTCCCCGACGCCTTCCTGCGCGGAAATAGCCTCCGTCAGTGCCCGGCAGTAGGGATCCGGGTATTGCCGTACAAGCGCGGCCGCGCGGCGGATTGCCGCAATGACGTTCGGCGGCGTGCCGAAGGGATTCACGTTTGATGAAAAATCAAGCGTGATCGGCGTGCCGTATACGTCGCCGCCGTGTGGATTTTTGGTTCCGTATAACATTGTTTTTCCTCAGAAGCAGAAGCTTGCTTTTACGGCGCAGCAGACAAGCAGCGCCAGGATCGCAGATACGTACATCAGCCGGCAGGTGCCCGGGATATCCTCAAATGTAATCTCCCGCACCGCGTCGCCGATAAACTCCTTTTTGTGCAGCACGCCATGGTACCATGCGTCACCTGCCAGCCGCAGCCCCAGAAGCCCTGCACAGACGGACTCCGTCTGCGCAGAATTGGGACTGGCGTGCTTATAGCGGTCGCGCCTGAAAATCCGCCAGCCGTTTCTGACGTCCATTCCCAGGAAAAAGCCCGCCGCCAGTAGAAAAAGCGCCGAGATCCGTGCGGGGAGGAAGTTCAGAACATCATCCATCTTTGCCGGCACCAGACCGACATTTTTATAAGGCGGCTCGACATAGCCGAGCATCGAGTCCATGGTGTTGACCGCTTTGTAGAAAAAGCCGAGCGGTGCGCCGCCGATGGTCAGGAACAGGAGCGGCGCAATGACGCCGTCTGACGTGTTTTCCGCGACGGTCTCCACGGCAGCTCTTGCAACGCCCTTTTCATCAAGCCGCTTTGTGTCGCGGCCGACGATCATGGAAACGGCGTATTGTGCATCGGCAAGCGGCTTTTCACGCAGCGCATGGTAGACCTTCATACTCTCGTCGCGCAGGGATCTTGTGGCCAGAATCTGCCAGCACATGACGGCTTCCGCAAAGAGCCGCAGCCAAACGCTTACGCGCATACAAAGCCATAAGATGGCCGCCGGAACCGCCGTGGAAACCAGAACGGTCAGAACCCAGACGCAAGCGCCCGCGGCAATTTCCCAAGCCCTCGTCTTCGGAAAAAGCCTGCGGAACCCGCGCTCCAGAAGGGAGATCAGCTTTCCGATGGCAACGACCGGGTGCGGAAATCCATGGGGGTCTCCGAGCAGAAGATCGATGCAAAAGCCGATCAAAAGTGCAAATAACGACCATTTCATACCGGCGCACTCCCGTTTTGCAGGGTAAAAATGTACACGGGATTCTGCCCCTGCATCAAATGATACGGCCCCGCCGCTTTTCCGCGGCTGACCTGCATCGACACGCATTCGGAAACCGAAAAATCCTTCATGCAGGCGCTAAGCGCACCGACAGACTCGAGCGTCACAGCCGTTGCGACGATCCGCACGTTTGGATTTTTCTCCAGCGCGGCAGATAAAACGGCGTCGAGCTTTCCTGCCGTACCGCCCAGAAATACGTGCGTCGGGGCAGGAAGATCAATGCAGGCATCCGGCGCGCTTCCGGGGACGATGTACAGGTTTTCCAGCTGGAATTTCTTTCGGTTTTCTTCGAGCAGCGGCAGCGCCGTTTCATTTCGCTCCACGGCATAGACGCTTCCCCGCCGAGCCAGAAGCGCCATCTCGACAGATACCGAGCCTGTGCCTGCGCCCACGTCCCAACAGACGGCATTTTGTGTAAGCCGCAATTTGGAAAGGCATACACATCGCACCTCGCTTTTTGTCATCGGCACCAGCTTGCCCGGCTCTGAATTGCGTAAAAACGCTTCGTCCGGAAGACCGGAAGTGACAATGTCGTCGGGGTGGTCGTTTTCAATCAGAGCAACGCTCAGCTTGTCAAAGGCTTGCTCCGACAGCTCTCGCGCCGTGCCGCAGGTGATGGCTTCGTCCGGATAACTCAGCCGCTCACCGACGCTCACGTGCACATAGCCGAGGCCGGATTCCGTCAGCCGTCTGCAAAGCGCCTGCATGCCGCCGTCTCCGCCGACAAGGGCAAAGACCTTCGTGTGACGGCGCACTGCACGCGCGATGTCGCAGCTTCTCCCGTGCAGGCTGACGGGAACGACGTCTTCATAGCTTGCGCCCAGGCGAGCGCAGAAATAGCTCATTGAGCTCAAGCCCGGCAGGATCTGCACGCGGCAGCCGGTAAGCAGCGGAAGGAGCTTCTTTGTACCGCTATAAAAGCCGGTGTCGCCCGACATGACGACGGTAATCTGTGCACACTCCGGGTGCGCGGCGATGATCGATGCGATGGCCTCCGGCGCAATGGCGTCAAAGAGCTTCTGACCCGGACGCGCCACAGCGCAGAGCATCCGCTGCGCACCGATGAGACAGTCCGCACGCTCGATGACCCCGCGGACCTCATAGGTCTGCGCCGCTTCGCTGCCGGGACCGATGCCCACGACGGAAACACACGGACTACGGGAAAAGCCGAACTGTTCGCAAAGCGCCTGAATCGTTTCGGCAAGATCGGCTCCCGCTTCCTGCGCCGGACGGCCGATGACCACCAGGCGGGCGCCTGTCCTTTGGGCAGCGAGTGCCTTTTCCCCAAACCCTCCGGCACTTCCGCCGTCCTTTGTGACAAGGTAGTGCGCATGGATGCTTTGCAGCATCGCCTCGTTGAGCGATGCGGAAAACGGCCCCTGCATGGCGAAAATATGCGCAGGAAGAAGACCTGCCTGTGCGCACGCATCCAGAGAAGCCTGCATGGGAAGTACGCGCGCCCAGACGCGCTGGGAAAAGCCGGGGATGGATGTGTACTGCGAAAGCTCTTTGCTCCCCGTTGTAAGAAGAATATTCCCCTCCGTTCCGGCCAGAAATGCAGCGGCATCGCGGACAGTTTCGACAAAGATTGCGTCTTTTGAAATTTCGGACGCCCCGCGCAGAAGCCGCCGGCATGGCGTCCCGGTTTCCCGGCAGGCATTGGCGATGCTCTTTGTGATTGACTGCGCATAGGGATGCGTGGCATCGATGACAAGGTCAAAGCGTTCGTGCGATAGAAGCGACACGATTTCATCCACCGGCAGTTTTTTTGCAGACACACTCAGATGCTCCGCTTCGGGCAGAAGCGTCTGACCATATTCCGTCGCCACGCAGGCCGTGACGGTGCAGGGCTGTGTATTTAAAAATTCGACCAGCTCGCGCCCCTCGGTCGTGCCGCCAAAGACACAGATGTTATACATTCCGGTATCCTCTCGGCGTAATGAGGCTGCCGGCCAGCACCCTGGAGGACGCGTTTCCGATGAAGACGGTGCAGAACATGTCGGCCTCCGCGTCCTTGAGCTCGCCAAGCGTCAGGATCCGGCGGCTTTCGCCGCTGCGTCCAATGTTGCGGACAATGCCGCAGATCCGGGTTTCAGGCAGCACGCGCAGCAGGATCTCGCACGCCCTTTTTAAGTGCTCGGGTCTTCCGTGGCTCGCGGGGTTATAGATTGCGATGGAGAAGTCTGCTTCCGCCGCAGCCAGGAGCCGCTTTTCTATCGTTTCCCATGGGGTCAGCCGATCGGAGAGGCTGATGACGGCAAAATCGTGCGTCAAAGGTGCGCCAAGCACCGCGCCGCCGCTGCATGCGGCAGTCAGACCCGGCACGGCTTCCACCTCCGGCACCTGGCTTTCGCCGCGCAGCTCATAGACGAGCGCCGCCATGCCATAGATGCCGCTGTCGCCGGAGCAGACGACGCACACCTGCCTGCCGCCCTGTGCCAGATCCAATGCCAGTCTGCAGCGCTCTGCTTCCCGGGTCATGGGTGTTGCGAAAAGCGCCTTTCCCGGATAGCGATCCTTGACGAGGTCAACATAGACGGGATATCCCACGATGGCATCGCAGGCAGAAAGCGCCCTGTCAGCGCGGATGGTCATATTTTCAAAATTACCGGGGCCGATGCCCACAACAAAAACCTTACCCAAACTGTACCTCCCAATGCTCCAGTCCGACGGCGACCGTCACGCCGTCCAACGCTATTTTTGAAACCAGCAGCCGCTGCGCGCCCAGCATGGCAGCGCGCTCACAGACGTTATCCACGCCGGTGACGGACGCGACAAATTCCGATTTTGTAAACGTTCCCGGTACGGCCTGCAAAGTCTCGGCGGAATAAAACGTTACCGGCCAGCCGTTATCCAGGCAGGCCTGCAAAAGCCCCGGCTCGTCCTTTTTCAGATCAATTGAAAAAATGCCCGAGATGGCGCGCGGATCCAGTCGGTTTTCTGCAAAAACGCGCCCAATGGCCGTCTCAACGGCTTCTTTGCAGATGCCTCTGCGGCAGCCGATACCGACGCGCAGCTTTTTGGGAATGAGGCGGAGCGTCCTTTCAAACGGTGTGCGTATCTCGCAGCCGATGTAGACGCCAAGCGCGCCGGCGTCCGCTTCATACACGCCGCCGGGAAGGGCAGAAACGATCGGGAACGCGCTTGCAAGCGGCAGATCGCGCTCCAAAATGGCAGCGGAGAATGCCTTTGCAAGATGCATATCGGAGATCGCACAGCCGTTTTGCGCGGCAAATTCGTCTACGGCAAACCTGCCGTTGACATCCGTTGCGGTTGTAAGAACAGCGCTTGCACCCAGCGTGCCTGCAAGCTGGATGGCAAGCCGGTTCGCCCCGCCGATGTGTCCGGAGAGAAGCGGAATCACGTGCCGCGCCCGATCGTCGATGACAAGAACGGCCGGATCCTTCTTTTTATCCCGCACGTAGGGCGCAATTTCCCGCACGGCAATGCCGCAGGCGCCGACGAAGATCAAAACCGCGCACCGGGAAAATTCCGCGCCGTAAACCTCTTTTTGAATCGGCAAAAAGCCGGGCTCCTCCAGACGCGCCATCGTGTAAAGCGCGGTGTCCGCGCCGCCCAACCCAGCGGCAATGCGCCGGGCAAGCGCGCAGCCCGCACGGCTGTAGGCAAAGACGGCGGCGTTCAAAGGCTTGCCTCGCGGAACTCGGTCGTAAAGGCGGGATGATACAGAAGCGAGCGCATATAGTCGTCTCCCAGGCACCTGCCCACCACGATAAGGGACGTTTTCGTCAGATTATTTTTTGTGACCGTCTCATGGAGCGTGCCGACCGTGCAGCGGAAGATTTTTTCCTCCGGCCAGGTCGCTTTGAAGACGACAGCTGCGGGGGTATCTCCCCCATAGCCGCCTGCCAGCAGCTCCTGCTGCAACCGCGCAGTCAAGGATGTGCTGAGAAAAAGCACCATGGTCGCCTGGTGCGCAGCCAGAGAGCGGATGGACTCACGTTCCGGCACGGGCGTTTTGCCTGCGGCTCTGGTGATGATCACCGTCTGGCTGATGCCCGGCAGCGTATATTCCGCCTTTAAAGCCGCTGCCGCGCCGCAGAAGGCGCTCACGCCGGGGCAGACGTCGTAGCCGATTCCGAGCTTCTCCAGCTCATCGAATTGCTCGCGCACCGCGCCGTAGATGCTTGCGTCTCCCGTGTGCAGACGCACGGTGGTTTTGCCCGCCGATTCCGCATTGCGCATGGCGGAGATCACCTCTTCAAGGGTCATGGTAGCGCTGTTATGAATTTCGCAGCCCGGCTTCGCGTAGGAAAGAAGCTCTGGGTTTACCAGCGACCCCGCGTAAATGATCACGTCCGCCTCGGCAAGAAGCCTTGCGCCGCGCACGGTGATGAGATCGACCGCGCCGCTTCCGGCGCCGACAAAATGTACCATCAATCATGCCTCCATAATCTTTTTCAGCAGAGCCTGCGCGCAGTCGGTCTGGCACAGGCGGCCATATTCCTTGGAAAATACGATAACGCCGGCTTCCATCTCGCCGCATTTGTGGTGCAGCTGAAGCTCGATGCGTTCGGCAAGGCGCGTAAGCACGGCGTCATAGAGCTGCGCTTCCCGTAAAATGCGAAGCGCGTCGTCACACATGACGCACGATAACATCTCCGAGACCTTTTCCTGCCGGAGTCCGAGGCTGGCCGCGTGGGCGGCAAGCAGCTCCATGCGGCAGTCTCCAAACTTGGAGTGGGTGTTCCACATACCGCCGCAGAGCTTCACCAGCTTTCCGATGTGTCCGACAAGAAGTGCGCCCCGAAAGCCCAGGGATTTGCAAAGCTCCAGCGCGTCGCCGATAAAATTGGACGTCAGAACCGCCGTTCCGGGATCGATGCCGATGGCGCTCCGGATGAAGTCCGCGCCATAGTTTCCGGGTGTGAGCAGGACGTAATCCGCGCCGTTTTCCCGCCGCTGACGGAGCTCAATGTGGATGGTTTCAATGAGCGCCTGTTCGCTCATAGGCTCGACAATGCCGGTCGTTCCGAGGATCGAAATGCCGCCCACAATGCCAAGGCGCGGGTTAAATGTCTTCTTGGCCAGCGCCTCGCCATCCGGGACATAGACGGTAACAAGGAGGCCGCCCTGATAGTCACAGAGCCGGCAGACCTCCCGGACATTTTCTTCGATCATCCGCCGCGGCACAGAGTTGATGGCGGCGGCGCCGACGGGCTGGTCAAGGCCGCGCTTTGTGACTCTTCCGACGCCTACGCCGCCGTCTATGACGATGCCGGGCGTATTTTGCTTCCGGACGGAGGCAAAAATGAGCGTGCCTCTGGTGGCGTCTGGGTCGTCTCCGCTGTCTTTGCGGATGGCGCAGGAGGCCTCCATGTCATCCCGCCGGATTTCCTCCACAGCCAGATGCAGGACAATGCCCTTCGGCGTTTGCAGATCGATGGTGTCTTTTGTCCTGCCGTTCAAGAGCATGAAGGCCGCAGCCTTTGCCGCAGCGGCGGCGCAGGAGCCGGTCGTGTAGCCGAGACGGAGCTTTTTTCCGTCTTTCAGAATATATGCCTCCATCAGCGCCTGATCTGGTAGAGCATTGCGTTGCAGATGGCGGCGGCAACGTTGCTCCCGCCCTTGCGCCCGCGGGCGATGATATAGGGGGCGCGGCCATTTTTCAGGATCAGCTCCTTGCTCTCCACCACGTTCACAAATCCGACCGGGACGCCAATGATAAGCGCAGGAGAGAGCTTTCCTTCTTCCATCAGATGTTCGATGGAGATGAGCGCCGTCGGGGCGTTGCCGATGGCAAAGATGCAAGGCTTCGCGAGGGTCGCGGCCTTTTCCATCGACACAAGCGCCCGCGTCACACCACGCGATTTGGCCTCTGCGGCAACGTCCGCATCGGACATGAAACAGTGCACCTCGCCGCCGAGGCTTGCAAGAATGGTCTTATTGATGCCGGCCTTTGCCATCTGCGTATCGGTCACGATATCGCAGCCGTTTCTGAGCGCCTCAATGCCGATTTTCACAGCGTGCGGGGAAAAGACCAGGGTATCCGCATAGTCAAAGTCGGCGGTTGTGTGGATGGCGCGTTTGATGACAGGCTCGTTTTCGGCATCGAGCTTGCGATTGCCCAAAAGCTCAGTGATGATCTCGAAGCTGCGCGTTTCAATATCCATTGGCTTGATTTGTTCCAGCATGGCAGGATTCCTTTCTGCAGGCGTCCAGAAACCGGACGGCAAATGACGGATTTGCATAAAAATGAAAATGTGGGAAGCCCGCGTAAAGTGTGTCGGAGGCATGCCCGCACAGCCAGCGTCTGCCGGATGGCTTTTCCGCCGAGAAGCTGCTGCCGGGGTTTTCTGCGTCCCAGCGGTGAAATTCATGGGCGCGGATCCGCTCGCCCGCGGGGCAGAGAAGATTGTCCTTCTGCGCCGTAAGCGTCACATAGCCGAAGCGCGTAAGCTTTCCCGTGTCAAAGCAGCCGCCCGGCAGGACGCCTGCCATGGGAGATCCCGCGATGGCCTGGGTCAGGTACATGAAGCCGCCGCACTCTGCGATGCAGGGAAGGCCGCCGGAAATGGCGCTGCGGACGCTTTGGAGCATCGTTTTGTTTTCACTGAGCGTTTTCGCGTAAAGCTCGGGATAGCCGCCGGGCAGATAGAGACCCTGCAAATCCTCCGGAAGTGCGGCGTCTTCAAGCGGGCTGAAATCGACGAGTTCGGCTCCGAGCCGTTCCAGCAGAGCCAAACTGTCTTCATAGAAAAAGCAGAACGCCTTGTCCCGTGCGACACCGATGCGGACCGGCTTGCCCGGCCGCGGAAGCACCGGCGGGGTAAAGGAAAGCGGCCCGGCGCTTTTTGCGATGGCAAGAAGCGCGTTCAGATCGAGCGTCTTTTCTGCCTCGGATGCAAGACGCTGCATCTTTTCGCGCAGACCGGCCACCTCCGGTGCGGTCACAAGTCCGAGATGGCGGCTTTCCAGCGCACAGTCCGGAAGACGCGGCAAAAATCCGCAGGCTTTGAGGCCGAAGCGGCGCTCCATTTCGTGGGCGAGCGGGTCGTAGCTCATGGCGGTGCAGCCGTTTAAAATAACGCCCCGGATCCGGTTATCAGGCTGAAACCGCAAAAAGCCCTGCACCGTGGCAAGAACGGAAAGTGCTGCGCCGCGCGCGTTGACGACAAGCACTGTGGGGCTTTCGGTCTTCTGTGCCGCTTCAAAGGTGCTTGCCTGCGTGGAGGTCAGGGAAAGCCCGTCATAATAGCCCATGACGCCCTCAATGACGGCAAGGTCACAGCTCCGGCTGTTTTCCGCAAGCAGATAACGCAGCGTATCGATATCAAAAAAGAACGGGTCGAGATTGGAGCTTCTTGCGCCGATGATGCGGCTGTGAAACATGGGGTCAATATAGTCCGGGCCGCATTTGCAGGCAGCGACGGAAAGACCGCGGTTGACAAGCGCCTGCAGAATGGCGCAGGCGACGGTCGTTTTGCCGCAGCCGCTGTTGGTTCCGGCCAGAACCAGGCGTGGGACGGAAACGTTCATGCCGTCACCCTCCTTGTACAACGATGGTGGCAAAATAGCTGACGTTCTCCGGAAGCGTGCGCAGATCATAATATACCTGCTCGGTGGGAAGGCCGAAGTCGGCCACAAGCGCCGCCCGCTCCAAAGCTCCGGCGCGATCAAGCGCTCGGATCGTCTCATGGATGGCAGAGCCGGATTTCATGAGTACCTTCGTGCCGGGAAGGAGCAGCGCCTGATCCAGCCCTGCGCCTGCGGGGATGATATGAAGAGGCGTCCCGATTTCCGTGAGGCTGCATCCAAGCTTTGCCGCAACGGCGGAAAAGCTCGTCACGCCCGGTGCCATGACGGTAGAAAAGCCGTCTTTCCGGAGTTCTGCGAGGATATAATACGCCGTAGCGTAGATCGAAACGTCGCCCAAATTTACCATCGCGACGTCAAGCCCCTTTTGAAGAAACGGGGCGATCTGCTGCGCAGCGTTCCGGTAGCTCTCCTCGCGTACGGAGGCGTCATGCGACATGGTAAAAGAAAGCGGCAGAATTTCTTTTCCGCCTAGCTGAACTGCGCCGCGCGCGATGTCCAGTGCAAGCATCTGACCGGATTTTGTCTGCGGGGCGGCAATAACGGGGCAGGCGTTCAGAAGCCGGACAGCCTGCAGCGTCAGAAGCTCCGGGTCGCCGGGTCCGACGCCGACGGCATAAAAGGTTCCATTTTGAACGTTCATAAGCACCTCATGGGACAAATCCCAGCGCATCGAAGCACGCATCATATTTGCCCGGTTCCATGTGATAGAGTTCTGCGATGTATTCGCGGGTAAAAATCGCATCGGGCGTTCCGATCCTATCGATCCGGTCTCCTGCGACGCAGACGACCACGTCGGAGACACATGCGGCCAAGTCCAGCTCATGCAGCGACATCAGAACCGCCAGATCCTTTTCGCGCACCATACGTTTGAGAATGCTCAAAAGCTCGAGCTTATAGCGGATGTCAAGAAAACTTGTCGGCTCGTCGAGAACGATCAGCTCCGGCTGCTGGCAAAGCGCACGGGCAAGCAGGACTCTCTGGCGCTGGCCGTCGCTGATGGCCTGAAAGGGCTTATCGGCGAAATCGAGCGCGTCAACCTGCGCCAGACATTCCTCCACGATTTTTTTGTCCTCCGCGCGCAGAATGCCGAGTCCTCCTGTGTAAGGGTACCGGCCGGAGCTGACAACATCGCGGCAGGTCATGAGCTCGGGATCCATGCGGGCGGTCATGACAATGGCCATGCGCCTGGCAATATCGCTGCGGCTGCGCGTGCGCATGTCCTTTCCGTCGAGAATAACGGAGCCGTCAATGGCAGGCAGCTGCGAGATGATCGTTTTGAGAATCGTCGACTTTCCCGAGCCGTTCGGGCCGATAAGCGTGACGATTTTGCCGCGCTGCACGCAAAGCGCAACGTCGCGGATGAGGGCTTTTCCGTCGTAGCCGACGCAGAGGTTCAATGTGCTGAGATACTCGCTCATCTCACCCCGCCTTTCTGTGGGTCATCATGTAGATGACGATGGGCGCACCGAAAATGGCTGTGACGGAGCTGATGCTGACCTCTGTAGGCGCAAAGGCTGTGCGCGCGATGAGATCGCAAAACAGGCAGAATACCCCGCCGCCCAGAAAGCAGGCGGGAATCAGGATGAGAGGCTCCGCCGAACGGAACAAGGATTTCATCAGGTGCGGTACCGCGATGCCGACAAAGGAAATGGGACCTGCAAAGGCCGTTACGCAGGCGGAAAGAACGCTGGAAAGCAGGATAAGCGCCGTGCGGAAGGCCTTGAGCGGCACGCCCATATTCTGCGCGTAAACCTCGCCCAGCTGATAGGCGCGGATGGGTTTGGACAGGAAAAAGGCCAGAATCAAAGCCGTACCGCACGCAAGAGTCATCGTCTTCACGTTCTCCCAGCTGATCCCGGAAAATGAGCCCATCGACCAGTTGTGCAGATTCACGATGTTCGAATCATCCGCGAACGTGACCAGAAGATCGGTCGCCGCCGTGCAGATATAGCCGATCATGACGCCGCAGATGACAAGCATGCTCATCCGCTTGACCTTCTGCGAGACGACAAGCACAAAGCCCATGGAGACCATCGCCCCGGCAAAGGCGGCTGCAATCAGGATCGCCGAAGATGAGACGAGCCCGCGGCCAAGCAGCACGATCATGACGATGCAGACGCTGAGCTTAGCCCCCGAGGAAATGCCGAGGACGAACGGGCCTGCGATGGGGTTGTGGAAAAACGTTTGCAGAAGGTAGCCCGAGACGGACAACGCACCACCTAAAATAAGTGCGGAGAAAACGCGCGGCAGCCGGATCCGAAGCAGGATCCAGCTCTGCGTTCCGTCGCTGCCGCCGCATAAAATTTCCCATATTTCAGGAACGGAGAGCTTCACGCTGCCTGCAAGAATGTTCCAGATCAGAAAAGCAAGCGCAAGCAGCAGGAGCAGCAGGAAGCCGCCCCACGTGCGAAGTCTGCGGGTGTGTTCCATACTGCTCCTCCTTTATGATAGCTTTCGCAGAAAATGCAGCGACTCGTCCCCCTTGTCCTGCAAGATCGCATGCAAGTCGACGATCAGATCGCCGAGCGCGAGAGATTCCTGATAAAAATTTTTTGTGATGCACCAGACATTTCCGTTCTGCACGGCCTTGCAGCCGGCAAGAAGCGGACTTTTGGTCAGGAGCTCGTCGATCGTTCCGATCTCGCCGTCGATGGTACTGTTGTAGATCATGATATCTGCATCTGCGGCGGCGGCATAGAACGACTCCATCTGAATGGTCATGGTGGACAGTGCGTTTTCCTCACCGCTTTCATCGAAGGAAACATACCGTCCGCCGGCCATCGCAATGGCTTTCGCAATATAATCGCCCGATTTACGGACATTGACCGCGCCGGAGGAATTGATGTAGAAAAATGCGACGCTCTGATCGGTCGGTTCCTGATTGAGAATCGGACGGAGCTTTTCGAGCAGTGCGTCATACTGCGAGCAGGCTTCTTCTTCCTTACCGACGAGCGCACCGTAGAGCTTGATCCACTCGATCCGGCCGAGAGGATCGGATTCGTAACTCGACCGCTCGACCAGGACGGGAATACCGGCCGCCTGCAGCTGTTCGATGACCGCCGGCGTGTGGTAGATCATCGTATTTTCAATGGCCAGATCGCAGCCGCTTTCCAGAATGGCCTCATAGTCCGGCGCGGAATACTTTCCTGCATAGCGCATACGACCGTCTTCCATTGCGGCTTTGGCGCTTTCGATGTACCAGCTGTCCGCCTTCAGCCCGCTCAGGGCGATCTGGTCAACGGCATCCAGATGGTCAAAGTAGTCCATCGCCGCGGAGGCGACCAGGTAGATATGGGAAAGCGGCAGATGCAGTACAGCTATGCCCTCCGGCACGTCCTCCGGCACCACAGCGCCTTCCGCCACCAGCAGAAAATCCTGATCCTCGCCGATGGTGATGCGGGCATAGTCCTCTGCTGCGTAGCTGACGGAAAACTGCGTGGCATAGGAAAGCGGAAGTGTCCGGTCAAATTTTAGCTCCTGCCAGGAAACAGCCGGGATCCGGACATCCGATGACTCCGGCCGGGCGTCCTGCCTTTGCGGCTGCGCGCAGCCGCAAAGGAGAAGCAGCGCAGCCAGCAGCATCAAACAGAACCTTTTCATTCGGCGGGCGTCAGGCTCCCTGACGAGAAGTTCAGCGTGTATTCAATCTCATGGGGCGTACTCATGGCAGTAGTATCGCCGATGACGGTGATATCCTTGTCAAAAACTTCCACGGGAATTTCAAACGTCGAGCCGGGTTCCGTCGTAAGCACGTCATACCGCACGCCGTCTACGACCATGTAGTCGTATTTGCTGCTGCTCCAGATGAGCGTCGCAGTTGCCTTTCCGTCTGCAACGGTAATGGTCACAGGGGATTCTACGTGGGATCTGCCGGAGCCGCCGGAAAAGGCGACCTCCGCAGTGTATGTGCCGTCTGCAAGCGCGAGATCCTGGACGGTTTTTCCCGCGCCTTCCACCGGAACGGGGTTCGAGACGGAGACCTTGTGGTCATACCAAACGCCCTTCTTGCCGATGAGAGCCAGATCAAACTCGGTATCGAGTGCAGGGACGGGAATGTCGAAGCCGTAGACCTCCTCCGAAAGGCCGTCGGAATAGGTCACGGTGTCGGTTGTGGGCTGCAAAAGCTCCGCGCCGTCCTTCTGCGCGTCTTCAGCCAGGCCTGGGAACAGGTTCACGATTGTCTTGGATACAAGGCTTACGTGGATGGTCATCACACCGTCCTTGACGGTAAGTGTCCCCTTGCCGTCGCAGGCCTCGTTGGCGTGGAACATGGAGCTGTCGGTGTTGAAGTCTGCGGTATAGACGCCGTCGGCAAGCGCAGGCTCGGCAGGAGCTTCCGGGCTCGGCTCTTCTGCGGCGGATTCCGAAGAGGCGGTTTCCGTGGTTTGATCGGTCTGCGCCGTCTTGGCATCGGCGGCAGCGGTCTCGGTTTGCTTCTGCGCGCAGCCGGTGAAGACGGCGGCGAGCACCAAAGCGGCCAGAAGCAGGGCAAGAAGCTTTCTCATCTGTTTTCCTCCTGAGCGTACGTCGCTCCGAGGAAGAAAACCTTCCCCGGAGCTGCGTAAACAATGTGATTATGCGTTCAGAGCATCAATGGCAGCCTTCGTGTGGGCAACATACAGCGCCTGCACGTCGGCGATCTCGCCGAGACCGGCGATCTGGCACTCGACAGAAAGGCCGGCGGCTTCAAACATGGTCTTCCAGGAATCGTCCTCGGAACCGGCCATATCATTGTTGGCGTGGTCGCCGGCAACGACCATCAGCGGGCGGAGAATGACGTTGGTATAGCCGGCAGCCTTGACGGCCTCGATAATAGATTCCGCAGAGGTCTCTTCCGGCTCGCCTTCGACAGTGCCGATGAAGACGTTCTCATAGCCAAGTTTCTGCATCTGGGTCTGCATCTGGCTGTAGGTGACCTTTGCAACGTGCGCGGTACCGTGACCCAGGAAAACAAAGGCGGTGCCGGCTTCCCTGGCGGCATCCAGGCTCTCAGCGCCTGCGGTTTTGACGGCTTCGGCGGCGATGGCCTTGGCGACGGCTTCCTTGTCGGCATTGATGACCGTGGCGTCAGAACCGACCTCGCCCAGAAGCGGCTCTGCGATGGAGACAGACTCGAACTTGCCGCGATAAGCTTCGATCGCTTCGCACATCTCGTCATACTCTGCGCCGTGCATCAGATGCGTCGGCTGAACAACGAGATTCTTGACGCCATTGGCGACCGCACGCTCAAGCGCCTGATCCATGTTGTCGATCTTCTCGCCGTCGCGAGCCTGAATGTGGTTGATGATGATCTGCGCGGTGAAGGCTCGGCGGACGGACCAGTCGGGGTAGGCTTTCTGAAGTGCGTCCTCGATGCCCTTGATGTCGGCCACACGGCTGTCATTGTAGGACGTGCCGAAGGAAACGACGAGCAGCTCGTTTTCGCCGATGTCGTCCTGATTCCTCGGATCGTCCTTCGATGCGTCGCCGGTGTCAAGACCGAAATAGTCGGGGCTGGCGTTTTCCCCTTCGACGAGCGCCTTCTGCGCGTCCGTCAGCGCATCCCACGCGGCTTTGGCCGCTTCGCACTGGGCGTCGGTCTCGTCGGTGCGGGTCTGGACATAGATCGCGTCGATCAAAGCAGCGACCTTGTCGGCGGCCTGCCGGTCTAGCTCCTCCTGCGAGGGCTCCTCGGTGGCGGGTTTTGCTTCGGTGGCGGTTTTTGCTTCGGTGCTTTCGGCTTCGGCCGGCTTGGTTTCGACGGGTGCGTCCGCGCCGCTCTTGCAGGCGGAGAGCAGGCTCAGCAGCATCACGGCTGCCAGCAGGAGTGCAATGGTCTTTTTCATTTAGGGATTACCTCTTTTCATAATTGTTCTGAAAGAAATATAAAAAACGGCTGCGTTTCCGCAGCCGCTCTCCCTAACCGTATCATCTGTTGCGCGCAAGGCGAAAGCCCCGGCGCAGTCAAACTTGCAGGAAGGTCAACCCGTAGACCAGCGGATTTGAGATTCCACGCCAAGGCAGGTCTCCTGACTTCGATCATTGCCGCCCTGCCCTTCCCGGTTTCCCAGTGGTTATGCAGATCGGCTCCCGTACACAGTGACTGTATCGCTCCGGATTCACACCGGATTCCCTTTTCACCCACCGCCTTCGCGGCAGACACCTTGGCGCTACAATTTTATATTCTTCAGACGGGTAAATTATAGCACACGGCGCAAAAGATTGTCAAGTGCGAAAAGTGCCGATTTTATGGCAGCAACTCGGAAATCCGAAAGGGCGCGGCTGAATCAGCACAAGCCATTCCTTCTACGGGACAATCCGTTCGATCTGCACGGTGCTGCCCTGAATTGTGCTCATTGCTCTATTTCCTTTCCCCGCTTTCCGTATTTTTCAAGAGCTTTTCAGCGGTCTTATTTCTTACAAGCACGGCAATCGGCGTGATGACCAGATACAAGGCGGTCAAAATCTCAAAGAAGCCGATATCCGCATCCAGAAACACATAAAAGATATTAAAGCCGAAGTGCAGCAATACCGAATAGATCAGGTTATGATACCGCTCCAGAAAAATATTCATCAGGATCGTGATGGATGTAATCACAACGATATTGGAAATGATATATGGAATCGCTCTCCAGTCGGTAAAATCAGAATCCACTACCCATAGCCCTATAATGGTCCCGTAATTTCAGACCACGGCTCGAAAAAATATCGTGAACATG
>ERZ808252.226-NODE-226-length-59277-cov-4.640404_pt1 | contig 59277 bp, 42 predicted proteins | sample MGYA00521242_ERZ808252 | MGnify/ENA primary metagenome ERZ808252 (study PRJEB31516, sample SAMN03275581) | gut metagenome | biome: mammalia-associated habitat; material: feces | host: Papio cynocephalus | place: Kenya | collected 2012-08-07 ... | reverse complement strand
GGATGTACCGGGATTCTTGCCTGGCAAAGATCAGGAATACAAAGGAATCATCCGTCATGGTGCAAAACTGCTCTACGCTTATTCGGAAGCGACAACGATCAAGATCAATGTCATTCTGCGTAAAGCATACGGTGGTGCGTACATCGCCATGAGCAGCAAACATCTTCGTTCGGATTTTGTTTACGCATGGCCAACTGCCGAAATCGCAGTTATGGGTGCCGATGGTGCCGCTGATATCTTATACGGCAAAAAGATGAAGGGAATGAATCCGGCTGAAAAAGCTGCCTTCCGCCAGGAAAAAATCGATGAATACAATGAGAAATTCATGAATCCTGGAATTGCATCGATGCATGGCTATGTGGATGAGATCATCAAGCCGGAGGCTACGAGAGAACGCTTGTATGGTGATATCCTGATGTTGTCCGATAAACGCTCCGTCGATGGCGTTCATAAAAAACACGGCAACATTCCATTGTAAAATACACATTAACCACGTTGATTTAAGGAGTTTATCATGATTTTTTCAACTTACCAATTTGTACTTATTTTTCTGCCAATTACTTTTTGCGGCTATTTTCTGCTGCAGCACTTTAAGTATCAGACATTGGCAAAGATCTGGCTTGTACTGGCTTCCTTTTACTTCTATGCACAGGGAAGTCCGGACTTCTTCCCTTTCTTTCTGGGAAGTGTAGTCGGCAACTATTTAGTCGGAAACGCACTCAGCAAACTGCAGGGCATGGAACACCGTATTGAACGCGGACTGTTATTTGCCGCAGGTATTCTTGCAAACGTCGGTTTGCTTGGTTACTACAAATACACCGATTTCTTTATCAAGAATGTAAACTTTATTGCAGGGACACATATTCCTTTGCAGCATATCATTCTTCCGATCGGTATCTCTTTCTTCACGTTCCAGCTGATCGCCTTTTTGGTCGATTCGTTCCGTGGAGAGACAAAAAACTATGATATCATCGACTATCTGCTGTTTATTACCTTTTTCCCACAGTTGATCGTCGGACCGATCATCCACCACGCAGAAATCGTTCCACAGTTTGAAGATGAGAAGAACCATCGTTTAAATTTTGACAATGTGGCACTTGGACTTTTCATCTTTTCGATCGGATGTTTCAAAAAAATGATGCTTGCCGATCCCCTTACGACAGATGCACAGGGATTTTTCAATAACGTAAACAATCATCTGCCGTTTATCCAGTCCTGGTTCCATTCTATTGAATATACTGTATCCTACTACTTTGACCTTTCCGGATATGCAGATATGGCAATCGGACTTGGCTGGATGTTTAACATCAAGATCCCACAGAACTTCAACTCACCGTACAAGGCTAAAGACTTCCAGGAATACTGGCAGAGATGGCACATGACACTCTCCCGTTTCCTCAGTTCTTACATTTTCCGAAACGTATACCGCCGTGGTGTCAAATACCGCAACTACTATGTTGCTTCCATGTGTACTTTCTTTGTTTCCGGTTTCTGGCACGGTGCCGGCTGGACATTCGTTGTATGGGGAATCGTAAATGGTATTTTAGTTTGTATCGCTTCGTATCGAAACAAGCACAATATGAAAACACCGTTGTGGCTCGGCGTTCCACTGACCTTTATCCTCGCTGTTTTCGTCCGTGTACTGTTTGTATCGAACACCTTTACCGATGCCTGGTATGTGCTTCGTGGAATGTTTAACTTCTCCACCCTGCATTTGTCAGCGATCAAAGATGCTTTGATGGATAACTGGGACATGTGGCTTTTGAACCTGTTTGGACTTGCCATCTGCTGGTTTGCTCCGACAACAAAGAAAATGACCGAACATTTCAAACCAAACTGGAAATACCTGCTGTATGCTGCTACGCTGCTTGTTATTTGTCTTCTTAACATGGACAAAGTGGTACAGTTCCTTTACTTCCAGTTCTAAATTAAAAGAAAGGGTTGACGGAAATGAATTCAAAAAAATGGACAATCAGTTTTGTCATAATAATCCTCTTATGTCTTCTCTTTATTGTAGGTGTCAACTTCTTTGTTGATCCTTACGGTTATTTTAGAGCTCAAAAGGGCGAAAACTATTCAATGGATGAAGAAGACTATCTGCGTGAGCAAAAAGCAGAGCATATCAAATATCATGGCAAAGAATACGATGCCTTTTTGGTGGGCGGTTCCAAGGCTGGAGCCATCCACAGTGACAAATTATCCGAGATCGACGGCTATAAGTACTATAACTGCTGGCTTCTTTCCGGAAATTTTGAAGATTATTACAATTATTGTAAATACATTATCAATACGGCGCATCCGAAAAAGATTCTCCTTCACATCTCCACTTCGGAGATCGCGCAGTTTGACCGCGAGGCCAAAGGAGATATTTATGAGATTCCTGCCGTTATGAGCGGAAATTCCAAAGTGGCGGAAGTTACGAAATTTTTATTTAAAAACCTCTCCGTCAGCTGGGATACGATCACCGCAAAAGGGGATTCCTACCCGGTTGAAAAGACCGGCGAGAGAAATCTTACCAAATATTATGCCTACTACCGTGATCACAAAGATACGACTACCTATTATGATTATTTAATGAAAGCACAGGTAGATCCTTATCTTCCACGTCTGATCAACGGGACAAAAGACAAAACCGATTTGGTAAATTCCAATCTTTCGTATTTGAAAAAGATCAAACAGCTTTGTGATAAAAACAAAGTGGAACTACAGGTATTTCTTGGTTCTCTTTTCATCGGCGAAATGGTTGGTTATGAAGGAAACAGTTTTTATAACTGGCTTACACAGATGGTAGAAATAACCGGCGGTCTCTGGTGCTTTAATAATTACAATGAATTGGTATACAATCCATTTAACTATTACAATGCCAGACATTATTACTACGAGATGGCAGATCTTATGATTGACCGTATGAGCGGCAAACAGACCGGACACGATGATTTTGGTGTCTATCTCACACCGGATAATATCGCTTCCGAAATTGCTGTCCGCCGTGCCAAGACCGATGAGATCCGTGAGTATTATAAGAAAACGGGAACCATCCCTCTTCGTGATTATGATGATGCATCCAACATCACACGGGACAGCCAGTACCTGAACAACTAATACAGAAAGGTTAGATCTTTTATGACAACAAAAAAATGGTGTATCAGCTTTGTCTGTATCATCCTTGCAGCTCTTCTGTTTATTATGGGTGTCAACTACTTTTATGACCCTTACGGATATTTCCGAAGCCAGAGCGGGGATTGTTATGAATTAGATGAAAATGACTATCTGAGAGAGCAAAAAGCCGAGCATATCAAACACTTCTCCGACCAATACGATGCGTATCTGATCGGAGGTTCGAAAGCCGGTGCTCTCCGTACCGACAAGTTAAAAGAACTGGACGGCTATAATTACTATAACTGCTGGGTTCTCTCCGGTAATTTTCAGGATTATGAGGCTTATACCAAATATATTGTAAATCATACAAAAGCCAAAAAGGTGCTTTTGCAGATATCCACTTCCGAGATTAAACAGTTTGACCGCGAATCCCGCGGTGCGATCTATGAGACTCCGGCAATGTTAAGTGGATCTTCCAAAACCGAAGAAGTGTTTCAGTTTTTGTTTAAAAACCTCAAGGTATCCTGGGAAGAGTTTTTTGATCAGAGCGAAAAGTACCCGTGCATGGCAACGGGCGAACGTAATTTGACAAAATATTACAATTACTTCAATGAAAATAAGGGAACGGATGAGTATTACAATTTCCTTATGAAAAAGAAAGTGACTGAGTTTTACAAGTATCTTGAAAAAGGTACCCCGGACCGCTCTTCCGTAGTAAGTCAGTGTGTCGCTTCCATCAAGCGCATGAAAAAGATGTGTGATAAGAAGGGCATCGAATTCCAGATCTTTTTCGGTTCCGTCTTTTCCGGTCAGATGATCGGCTACGAGGGCGAAAGTTTTTACGAGTTTCTCCGTGAAGTCGTACAAGTCGGCGGAAACGTATGGTGCTTCAATACGTTTAACGATGTTGCTTTAAACGTTTATAACTACTATGATATTTCTCATTACTATTATGAGATTGGCGATCTGATGATTGATACGATGGCTGGAAAAAGCACGTCACATGACGGATTTGGCATTCTTCTCACACCGGACAATGTTGAATCTGAGATCGAACACAGACGGGCGGAGTTAGCAAATTGGAAAACCTATTATAAGACACACGGCACTCTTCCATTCCAGGGAATGGAGGACACCGGTAGTCTGGTTCCAAAAATATACGGCTAAACAATATGACTAAAAAAATTCCCACCAAAGGAAACTCATGTGGTAACACACGTTTTCACTTGGTGGGTTTTTTATACGCTCTTCAAACGTTTTGTTGTTATTACTATTTGGTAACATCATCGACAGCATCTTCTACACCGTCAACCGTATCCTTTACCCCATCTCCAACGCCATCTACAATATCATCTACTGCATTTCCTGCGTTATCACCATTATCCTGGTCATTGCCGGCTCCTTCTGTCGCAGATGGAGTTGTTGTATCCGTTGCATCCTCCATATCGTTAGATGTTTCAGGGGTGTTTTCAGGGACTTCCGTCGCATTATCTGTAGACGCAGCCGGTGCCGGAGATGTGGTCGTATTGTTTTTATTTCCGCCACATCCGGTCAGCATTGCTGCGGTCAGACAAAGCATTGCTGCAAACATACCAATTTTACGTTTCATGAGATTACTCCTTTCTATTTTCAGTCTCGCATCTCACTGTTAGTATGTCTTTTCCCTTATGCTTTATTCGTAATTTTACAAATTTCAGTTACAATTTCACGAATGGATTTTCCATCGCAGTCAACGGTAATATCTGCATATTGCTCGTATAGTGGAAGTCTTTCCTCATAAAGAGAACGAAGCGACTGTCCTTCTTTCATCGAAACACCACGTTCTTCCAGATCTCCCAGTCTGTGCTGCAGCTCTTCGTATGAAATTTCCAAATATACAATTTTTCCCAATTCTTTCATGTTCTGCATTGCTTCTCTGCCATAAACTGCACTGCCGCCGGTAGCAATGATGCTGTTTTTTACAAAAATGTCAGAAAGAATGTCATTCTCTACTTCGTTAAAACCTTCCTGTCCATATTCTTCCAATATTTCATGCAAAAGCATCTTTTGTTTTTCCTGAATGACTAAATCAGTATCAACAAAAGAATATCCAAGTTTTTTCGCAAGCACAACGCCAATTGTACTTTTCCCGGCTCCCGGCATTCCAATCAATATAATATTAGACACCATCTTATCTTCCTTTCTATTTTTTCCACGTACTTGCCGAAAACAGTAACAATAATGGGAACAATTCCAGACGTCCCGCAATCATATCCACAATCATTACCACTTTCGATAATGGGGATAAGAAAGAAAAATTCGATGCCGGTCCCACCAGACTAAATCCCGGTCCGACATTGTTGATCGCCGTCGCAACACTGGTAAAATTTGTCTCAAAATCATATCCGTTTATGCTCAGTAATAACAGCGACGCGGAAAAAAGCAGGATATAGGCGACCAGATACACGTTGACAGATCTCACTGTCTCATGTTCTACTTTTCTTCCATCCATACTGATCTTGTATATATTTCTTGGATGGATCATAACTTTTAATTCTTTAAAAAAGGTCTTTGCCCAAATGATAAAACGGGATATCTTCATTCCGCCGCCGGTACTTCCGGCGCACGCTCCGATAAACATCAACCCGATCATGATCGTCTTGGAAAACTCCGGCCACCGGTTAAAGTCCACCGTCGAATACCCTGTCGTTGTGATGATGGATGCCACCTGGAAAAAGGCATGCTTTGCAGCGTTCGGATAGGATCCCATCTGCCCGCGGATATTAAACATGATCATAAGGGATGCCACGATTATAATACCGATGTACACCCGTACTTCTGACAATTTCAAGGCATCTTTCCATGCTTTTTTCAAAAGGAGAAGATAGTAAAACGAAAAGTTTATTCCAAATGCAATCATAAAAACAGTGACAACAATCTGTGTATAATTGGAAAAACTTCCCATACTGTCATTCATAATACCAAATCCACCGGTTCCGGCTGTTCCAAATGTCGTTGTAACCGCCTGAAATACCGTCATATCACCAAAGATAAGAAACGCAAACTCAAGCGCCGACAATCCGATATACAACCCATATAAGATCTTTGCCGTTGATTTGACATGGGGAACCAGCTTACTTACCGAAGGTCCCGGACTTTCCGCCTTCATCAGATACATATTTCTGCCGTCTGCTAATGATACGACAGCCATCATAAATACCAGCACACCCATACCACCGATCCAGTGCGTAAAGGTACGCCAGAAGTTAATACAGTACGGAAGACTCTCCACCTCCTGAAAAATCGTCGCTCCTGTCGTAGTAAAACCCGATGCGGTTTCAAATACCGCGTCAATATAGGACGGTACTACATCACATAGTACAAACGGAAGTGCCCCAAATAAACTGAGAAGTACCCAGCTGAGTGCCGTGATCACAAACCCCTCTCTGGCATACATCGTTTTGTCTTTTGGTTTCAGCCTGGTTATAATAAATCCGAGGCAGAGACAGACAAGCGCTACGACAGCAAACCAAACGGCCTCCACTTCCTGATACATCAATCCTACAAAACAAGGAAGCATCAGGAAGAACCCCTCAAATACGAGAAGCCAGCCAAGTATGTAAACTACGATTCTCTTCTTCACCTTAATCCTCCTTCTCCCTGATGTGGATTACTTCACTGATGTCTTTGATTCCGAGCATTGCCGTAACTACCACGACCGAATCGCCAACCTGCATCACATCTTTACCACGGGGAAGCATCATTTTCCGGTTACGGATAATGCAGGCAACCAATGTATTTTCATCAATCTGAAGTTCCTCCAAAGGAATTCCTAACAGGCTGGAATTATTTTTTACGACAAATTCCAGCGCTTCTGCCTTTTCATCTAAAATGCGGTACATTGTCTCCACATTGCAGCCGATCGAATTTTTCATCGCACGTACAAACCGCAGGATATTCTGTGCCGTAATTTTTTTCGGATATACAGTGGTATCCAGATCCAGTTCACGGATGACCTGGTCAAACTCCATACGGTTGATCTTCGTCGCGATTTTCCCTTTTGTTTTTGTTCTTGCAAAAAGAGACAGCATCACATTTTCTTCGTCATAATTTGTCAATGTCACAAAGGCTTCTGCACTTTCGACCCCTTCTTCGATCAAAAGTCTCTGATCCGTGCCCTTTCCCTGTATGATCTGGGCTTTTGGAAGCTGTTCGGCCAATTCTTCACAACGTTCCTTTTTCTGCTCGATCAATTTGATATCGATTCCCATCTGCAGGAGCATTTTTGCCAGATAAAAGGCCGTCGTGTCTCCGCCTATGATCATCGCATCTTTTACCTGATGCGTCTCAATTCCGATCTTTTTAAAGAAATTGCTGGCCGTCTTCGGATCCGTTATCATCGAGACAACGTCTTTTTGCTGAAGGGCGAAATCTCCTTTTGGAATGTAAATCTCTCCGCCACGCTCTACCGCACAGATCATAACATCCACTTTCAGTTTGGGACCGATCTCCAGCATCGTCATTCCTTCCAGACTGGAATTCTCCGGTATTTTAAATTTCAGCATTTCCACTCTGCCCTTGGCAAATGTGTTGATCTTGATCGCGGAAGGAAAACGCAGTACACGCGCAATTTCCGCCGCAGTAGCATATTCCGGATTGATCGTCATAGCAAGACCCAGCGCCTCTTTTACCATTCCTACTTCCTGGCTGTATTCCGGATTGCACACGCGGGCGATTGTCTGACAGTTTCCTGCATGTTTTGCGATCAGACAGCAGAGATAGTTTAATTCATCCGAATCCGTAACCGCAATCAACAGATCGGCATCTTCTATGCCTGCTTCTTTCTGCACCTGATAACTGGCACCATTTCCAACGACGCCCATAACATCGTATTTATTGGAAATTTCTTCCACTATCGCATACCGCCGGTCGATAACCGTAACCTCGTTATCCTCCCGGTTCAGCTCGTCTGCCAGGGTTCGTCCAACCTGACCACACCCCACAATAATTATCTTCATTTCTAGTCCTCTTTTCTTCTCATTCCGTCCCAAACCGCGTCGTATCACCGTAACGATCCGGGCCTCCCGACCACATAATCAAATTATATTCTCATACCGGCAAAGTGTCAAGAGAGAGAACGAATCTTAACTATCTTTTAAGTACCTCTCCTGCCAAAAGAAAAGAAAGCCGGCAGCCTCCGTGAAAAAGGATATACCGGCTCTCTTAAAAAATGTTGTTTTCTATTACAGGGAAACTTTCTCCAGTTTCCAGATTTCTTTTGCATATTCTTCGATCGTACGATCCGAAGAGAATTTTCCACTTTTTGCCACATTCAAAAGTGCCATCTTCGCCCATGCCTTGCGGTCACGGTAAGCGGCATCTACTTTCTTCTGTGCCTCTGCATAAGAGCGGAAGTCTTTCAGGATAAAGTACTGGTCTGCACGCTCATAACCGTTGGAATCCAACAGGGAAGAATACAGTTCGCGGAACAATTCCGGATCTCCATAGGTGCCATCGATCAACTGATCTACCACTTTACGGATATCGGCGTCGCTGTTGTAGATCTCGCGTGGATCATACTGGTTATTGTGCTCGAAGTCAATGACTTCCTGGGAAGAAAGTCCGAAGATAAATGCATTCTCTTCTCCTACTTCTTCTACGATCTCGACATTGGCACCGTCCATCGTACCAAGTGTCGGCGCACCATTGAGCATGAATTTCATATTTCCGGTACCGGACGCTTCTTTACTTGCTGTAGAGATCTGCTCGGACACATCGGCTGCGGCAAAGATGATCTCTGCATTGCTTACGCGGTAGTTTTCGATAAATACGACTTTGATCTTTCCACCGATGCTGGCATCGTTATTCACTACATCTGCTACGCTGTTGATCAATTTGATGATCGCTTTTGCACGGCGGTATCCGGCAGAAGCCTTTGCACCAAAGATAAACGTATGTTTCACCATATCCATCTCCGGATGCTCTTTTACCTGATTGTACAGATACATTACATGCAGGATGTTCAGCAACTGGCGTTTGTACTCATGAAGACGTTTTACCTGTACATCAAAGATAGAGTTTGGATCCACTTCAATGCCATTGTGTTTCTTGATATAATCAGCCAGACGTACTTTATTCTGATATTTGATATCCATAAATTCCTTCAACGCACGCTCGTCCTCTGCATAAGGTGTAAGTTTATTAATTTCTGCCAGATTCGTGATCCAGCCGTTTCCGATTCTGCTTGACACATAATTTGCCAGAAGCGGATTGGCATGAAGAAGGAATCTTCTCTGTGTGATACCGTTTGTCTTATTGTTGAATTTCTCCGGCATCATCTCATAAAAATCTTTTAATTCCTGATTTTTGAGGATCTCTGTGTGCAGTCTTGCCACACCATTGACAGAGAATCCTGCTGCGATGGCAAGATGTGCCATTTTTACCTGTCCATCATAAATGATTGCCATTTTCTTAACTTTATCAAAATTACCGGGATATTTTTCTGCAATCTCGTTCTGGAAACGGCGATTGATCTCTTCTGTGATCTGGTAAATTCTAGGAAGCAGCCGGGAGAACAGGTCGATCGGCCATTTCTCCAATGCTTCCGACATGATCGTATGGTTTGTATAAGCACAGCATTTTGTCGTAATTTCCCATGCCTCATCCCATTCGAGGAAGTATTCATCCAAAAGGATACGCATAAGTTCCGGCACGGTTACAGTCGGATGGGTATCATTCAACTGGAAGCATACTTTCTCCGGAAGACCATGAATATCGTCATGATTTGTCATATATTTTGCTACCGCACGCTGAACACTGGCAGATACGAAGAAATACTGCTGTTTCAGACGAAGTTCTTTTCCTGCGGTATGATTATCATTTGGATAAAGCACCTCACAGATCGTACGGGCGAGGTTCTGCTGCTCTACCGCTTTCTGATAATCTCCTTTATCAAAGGAATCCAGATTAAAGGTATTGATTGCTTCGGCATCCCAGATGCAAAGTGTATTTACGATGCGGTTGCCATATCCAACTACCGGAATATCATATGGAACGGCCTTTACAGACTGATAATTTTCCTGCACATACTGATCTCTTCCATTTTCTGCTTTACGAACGGCTACATATCCACCGAATTTTACTTCTACGGCGTACTCCGGACGTTTCATCTCAAATGGATTTCCGTCTTTCAGCCAGTCATCCGGTGCTTCTACCTGGAAGCCGTTTTCAATCTTCTGCTTAAACATACCGTATTTGTAACGGATTCCACATCCATACGCCGGGTATCCCAGCGTTGACAGGGAGTCCAAAAAGCATGCTGCCAGACGGCCAAGACCACCATTTCCGAGTGCTGCATCCGGCTCTTCGTCCTCAATTACATCAAGATTCACACCGAGTTCATCGAGCACCTCACGTACCACTTCATCCTGTTTCAGATTGATGATCATATTACCAAGGGCACGGCCCATCAAAAATTCCATGGAAAGGTAGTAAACGGTCTTTACGTCCTTTTCTTCATATTCTTTGTGCGTATCAAACCAGTCATCTACAACGATGTCTTTGACCGCATAAGCCACGGCCTGGAACAACTGCTGGTTTGTTGCCTGTTCTACCGGTTTACGGAACAACAGTTTCATGTAATTTTCGATGTCCTTTTTTAAATGAGCCTTTTTCTCAGCCTTTGTCAGATACTTTACTCTTTCTTCCATCTTTCATCCTCCATATTCATACTGTTACTCTGCAGTCACTGTTTCTTTCCTGTAAAATATTGGATATTTTTTAGAAAGAAACTTTTGCAACACCAAGTGTTACATCTTCACCATTGATCTTCCATTCAGCAGTATGTCCCTGCATGGATCCAATGATGATCTTCTGTGCGAGAACCTCCTCTTTGATCTGGTCGGCGTTCTTCGCAATGATGTCAGTAATCTTATCATTACCAACTTCATAAACCTCTATGTGATCCATAACCTCGAATCCAGCATCTTTACGCATTGTCTGGATCTTGCTTATGATTTCACGCACAAATCCTTCCTCGATCAGTTCCGCGGTAAGATTGGTATCGATCACTACTGTGATTCCGCGGTCTGCCTGGGAAACATATCCTTCCTTCTGTGCAGATTCGATCAGCAAATCTTCAGAAGAAAGTACTTCATCAGCCCCCTCTACCTGAATCGTGATCTCGCCCTTTTCGCCAAGTTCTGCCACTACCGCATTGCCATCGAGGTTCGCAAGAACTTCTTTCAAGGCATTGAGGCGGCTTCCAAAACGGCGTCCCAGCGTACGAAGCTGAGGCTTGATCGTAAAGGCGGTAAAGTCGCTTACATCCTGTGTGAAGATAACTTTCTTTACATTTAACTCATCGGCGATGATCTCCTGATAGAACTCGGACAATTCTTCGTTCTTTTCATCTTTTACATACAACGTACCGATTGGCTGACGGTTTTTGATATTTGCTTCGTTTCGGCAGGCACGGCCAAGCACTACGATCTGAAGAAGTACATCCATCTTTGCTTCCAGATCTTTGTCGATCCATTCTTCTTTGACTTCCGGGAAGTCGCACAAATGAATACTTTCCGGTGCCGACTTATCGAGACTGCATACCAGATTCCGGTAAATGCTCTCGGTCATAAACGGAACCATCGGCGCAGCGGCTTTACTGATCGTTACCAGCGCTGTATACAATGTCATATAGGCATTGATCTTATCCTGCTCCATTCCTTTTGCCCAGAAACGGTCGCGGCAGCGGCGTACATACCAGTTACTCATATCATCTACAAATTCCTGAAGTGCACGCGCTGTCTCCGGAATGCGGTAATTTTCAAGGTTGGTATCCACTTCTTTTACCACCGAATTCAGCTTACTGAGCAGCCATTTATCCATAACACTCAATTTATCATATTCAAGAGAATACTTTGTGGCATCAAACTCATCGATATTCGCATACAGTACAAAGAATGCATACGTATTCCACAACGTACTCATAAACTTACGCTGGCCTTCGACAACCGCTTTTCCATGGAAACGGTTTGGCAGCCATGGCGCACTGTTTACATAGAAATACCAGCGGATCGCATCGGCTCCATACTGATCCAGTGCTTCAAACGGATCTACGGCATTTCCTTTACTCTTACTCATCTTCTGTCCATTTTCATCCTGAACATGTCCCAGTACGATGACATTTTCATATGGCGCTTTATTGAAAAGCAGGGTGGATTCTGCCATCAGCGAATGGAACCATCCACGCGTCTGATCCACTGCCTCGGAAATAAACTGTGCCGGGAACTGGGATTCAAACAATTCTTTGTTTTCAAACGGATAGTGATACTGTGCAAAAGGCATTGCTCCGGAATCAAACCAGCAGTCAATGACTTCCGGCACACGTTTCATCTGCCTGCCACAGTCCGGACAGGTAAATGTCACGCCGTCGATATACGGGCGGTGAAGTTCCAGTTTTTCTGCCGAGGCATCTCCGGAACGCTCTGCCAGTTCTTTACGGCTTCCGATACATTCCTGGTGTCCACAGCCTTCACATTCCCAGATATTGAGCGGAGTTCCCCAGTAACGGTTACGGGAGATCGCCCAGTCCTGAATATTCTCTAACCAGTTTCCAAAACGTCCCTTTCCAATGGATTCCGGGATCCAGTTTACGGTATTGTTATTGCGGATCAAGTCGTCTTTTACTGCGGTCTCACGGATATACCAGGACTCTCTTGCATAATAGATAAGCGGTGTATCACAACGCCAGCAGTGTGGGTATTCATGTTCAAATTTTGGTGCTGCAAACAGCTGTCCTCGTGCATCCAGATCTTTTAACACTTCCGGATCTGCTTTTTTAACAAAGATTCCGGCAAATGGAGTTTCTTCCGTTAATTCTCCTTTTTCATTTACAAACTGTACAAATGGCAGGTCATAATTACGTCCTACGTTGGCATCGTCTTCACCAAATGCCGGCGCAATATGAACGATACCGGTACCGTCTGTCATTGTAACATACGTATCACAGGTTACAAAAAATCCCTTTTTGTTCTGTTTGTTCGCACATTCTTTCGCGCAAGCAAACAATGGCTCATATTCTTTGTGCTCAAGTGCGGTTCCCGGGAAAGAATCCAATACTTCATAAGCTTTTTCGCCTTCTTCTTTGGCAAGGGAACCCAGTACACTATCCAATAGATCTTCTGCCATATAGTAAACGTAACCGTCTGCTGCTTTTACTTTGCAGTACGTATCATTTGGGTTTACACAAAGTGCCACGTTACTTGGAAGTGTCCAAGGTGTCGTCGTCCACGCAAGGAAATACGCATCCTCTCCTGTCACTTTAAAACGCACGATCGCGGAATGCTCTTTCACAGTCTTATACCCCTGTGCTACTTCCTGTGCAGAAAGCGGTGTACCGCAGCGAGGACAGTAAGGAACGATCTTAAATCCTTTATATAACAGATCTTTATTCCAGATCTCTTTCAAAGCCCACCATTCGGACTCAATAAAATCATCATCATAAGTTACATACGGATGCTCCATATCTGCCCAGAAACCAACGGTATCGGAGAAATCTTCCCACATTCCTTTGTATTTCCATACAGATTCTTTACATTTTTTGATAAAAGGCTCTATTCCATATTCTTCAATCTGCTCTTTTCCATCCAGACCGAGAAGTTTTTCTACTTCCAATTCCACCGGAAGTCCATGGGTATCCCATCCGGCTTTTCTAGGTACGCGGTATCCTTTCATTGTACGGTATCTTGGAATCATATCTTTGATGACACGTGTCAACACATGGCCAATATGTGGCTTCCCGTTGGCTGTCGGAGGTCCGTCATAAAACATATACGTCGGGCATCCCTCACGCAATTCAATACTTTTCTGAAAAATATCATGATCTTTCCAAAATTTCTCAACTTCTTTTTCACGGTCAACAAAGTTTAATCCTGTTGAAACTTTCTCGTACATAAATAACCTCTTTTCTGCAACAATATCGTCGTTTCGCTGCTTTTTTTCTTAATTTTTAAAGAAAACAGCTTCCATCCTCATAAAAAGGACGAAAGCCGTATCGCTGTCATCACATCGCTATCGAAAACTAATCGTCTCTCACTTATCTTTGATTTTCTATTAACTATAATAAAGAGTTTCCCCGAAATTGTCAATGGACAATTGTAATAAAAAACCAAAAGAAAATATCATTCCGATTGTGAATACTGTTTTAACAGTTCCGGATCCAGTTTGATGCGGTTATCCATCGTCTTCATGATATCAATGAGAGCAAGGTCTCCGCTCGTCTGTGGATTGGAAAGATCGTAAATTTTATTATCCCGGAAACTGAGTACCCACGGTTTGAAAATGTCGTTTTCATTTTCATGCAGGATCAGTCCCTGTACATGATCGGTAAGCTGTACACAGACACCCGGATACAGTACATTGATTCCGGAGATCAACGCCTGCACAACAACCGGATCAAAACGTGCAGGATCGTCCAACAATTCACGCAGTGCTTTTACCTCGCTTGTCGGTTCCTCAAATGACTTCATCGCGGTCCGGCGGTCATACGCGTCGGCAACAAACAAAATAGCCGCTTCGACATTGCTTTTTACGGCTTCTGACACGCCATCGCCGTTGTTCACATACAATTCCTGCATATGAATGATCGTACGCAGAACATTTTCATCCATTCCACTGTAATTTCTCAAAATTTCAATTGTTCTTGTTCTGGCTGCCGCACGAAGCTGTAAATCCTCTTCTGCCGCCGTTGCCGGCACCATTCCTACCGCTCCGCAGTCATGCAGCAGGGCTGCCTTTACAAGAGCATTCATTCTCGTCGGAGTCATATTCATCTTTCCGGCGATCACGGCACACAGAATTGCTACATTAATGCTGTGTTTATAGGTAAAATCATCATTGCTCCGCAGATTCTGTATAAAATTGATCTTTTTCGGAAGATTGGCATAATTTTTTATTACGAGACTGCACAGCCAGTCCAGTCCTTTGTCCTTTTTATCGGCAATGATCAATTGCAAATCTTCCTTGATACTGAATACTGCCATCGTCTGAAACCGCTCAAAATTGATATCATCTTCTGACATCGGTGGCAACGGCTCTGCCGGTTCTAATATATAAAGCCCCATCAATCCAAAATTACGGATACCATAGATTGCCTGCACCGTAAGTTTGGTATCCCGGTCATACAGCAAAACACCATTTTTATTATAAATCGGTTTTCCAAGACGCATTCCCGGTTTTAATTCATCCACTTTTACAAATAACATTCCTTTTTTCCTCCTCACTTCATCGTTTCGTCACAAATCTATATTACTATAATCATAACAGTTATGTAATAAGAATACAATAAATATTTTGTTTTTTTATCAAATTTTTAATTTTAATGGGAGGTTTTTTCATGCTGAAACGTTTGACCGTTATGATACTTATTGCAAGTTTGTTATGCACAGGTACTGCCGCTGTTCCATCCCGCGCTGCGGAAAAAACAGACACCGGTTCTTCTGCTGTTGTACCGATCGATGGTGAGTATGCAGACGGCCGTGTTATCCTCTCCCTGATTTCCCCATCCCGCACCTCCCTTACGAAAAAAGGAACCACTTCTTTTGACGCAGACATCCGCATCAAGCAGTCTGCCTCCCTCGGTGCCGCGGATCGTCTGTTCGGCACTTCGAAAAACTCCCTTGAAAATGAATTTTTGCAGGATAAGACCGTCTATATTACCGAAGCCGTCTCCGATCGTTATTCGACCGAGGAGCTTATCCAGAAATTGGAAAATAAAGCTTACGTGGCCGAAGTTTCTCCGGACTATAAGCAGTATCTTGCTTCGGATGATCCCTACGAAAAAGAGCAATGGTATCTTGACGGCAAAGGTTCGTATCAGTGTTCCGGTTCGGGAATTTCTTTTTCTTCCAAACCGGACAATTCCACAAATGACGACCCTGTCATTGCTGTCATGGATACGGGCATTAACGCTTCCCACGAAGATCTTGCCGACCATCTGTGGACCAATCCCGGCACTGACCTGAAAGGCACTTATGGGTACGACTTTGCTGAAGATTCCACGGACTGTACCGATACGTCCGGCCACGGTACGCATTGTGCCGGTGTGATCGCCGCCACTTCGGATAATAAAAAAGGGATCTGCGGCATCTCAAACGCGAAAATAATGACTTTAAAAATTTTTGATGAGAACGAAGAATGTTATAATTCTTATATTATCAATGCATTAACCTATCTTAAACAGGCAAAAGATTCCGGTATTCCGATCGCTGCCGTAAACTGCTCCTGGGGTGGCGGTTCTTCCAATGCGGCAATGAAAACCCTGATCCGTTCCCTTGGACAATCCGGCATTTTATTTGTCTTTGCCGCCGGAAATGATACGCAGGATCAGGATTCTGTCTCAACCGCGCAATGCCCTTACGACCTGTATAACACCGCTGCGTACCCGGATCTTCGAAATTATATTGTGACAGTCGGTGCATCCACTGCCAATGACGAGGCCGCTTCCTTCTCGGATTACGGTCAGACTTCGGTGGATCTTTTTGCCCCCGGCGAAAACATTGTATCTACCTATATCGGCGATACCTATTTTCCGGATCTTTACACCACCACAGAAGAAGGGCTCCCGGAATTTACCAGTTTTTACCAGCCGCTTGATACATCGGATTCTATGGACATTTTTGCCTGCGATTCCGATGTTGGGAATAAAACTTCCACCACAGGCGAGATTCATTATAATTCAAATGATTTTTACGGGAAAACCTCGGCGGGCTGTCTGCAGTGGGATATCGATATGGGAAGCCTGTCTTTTCGGAGGAAACAATCCTATCTATACGCCGATGTAACAGACTTGGATCTTGATCCAGCCAAAGAGTATTATGTTTCTATGATGATGGGAAATGTTGACAGTACTACCGGTGCCATCCTCTGGGAACACATCACAATGCATTCCTACGGCATGTCCGGTTCCACAAACAACCGTTTTTATACGTCATCGGACGGCCGTGTATATTTTCGCATCCTGGGGATAGATTCTCCGGGGACTTCCCTTGGAACAACGACGATCTACCTCGATAATATCGGTATCTCAACCGGCGACCCTGACACTGCGGATTTTGGACAATATGAACTGATGAGCGGGACTTCCATGGCTGCTCCAATGATCACGGGTGCCCTGGCGCTGTGTGCCGCATATGCCCCGGAAGAAGATGCTTACAACCGCAGAAACCGTCTTCTGGCTTCTGTCCGCGAGACATCCTCTCTTGCCGGCAAATGTGCTGCCGGCGGTATTCTTGATCTGAGCAGACTTACGGTATACCAGACCCGGGAAACGCCGGATCTCACTCCTGCCGAACTGCCGGAAGATACCATTACCGCCATCCGTACCATACGCACCGGCTCGGATACTTCCGCAGACAAGTCTTCCGGTACGGATACTTCCGCTAAAAAAACTGTAAAAATTCGGAAATTGAAATTTAAGAAAAAAATCAGGACACTACGCGCCGGTCATACCTATAAATTAAAGATCCGCTATACCCCTTCCCGCGTGTCCAATAAGAAGCTCAAATGGACCAGTTCCCGGAAAAAGTGGGCAAGCGTCTCAAATTCGGGTGTCGTCCGGGCGAAAAAGAAAGGGATCGGACATACCGTGCGCATTACTGCGGCCGCAAGAGACGGCAGCCGGAAGAAGGCCAGTCTCTGCATAAAAATCACGAAATAGTTTTTCTCCTTGATTTTTCCCAGTTTTTTTCATATACTATTATATACTTAGAAAAACATGGAGGAATTTTGATGGTTCATTTTATCTGGGCGTGTAAAAAAATAAAGGAACAATTTGTAAAGAATACCATATCCATCTACGCTTCAAATGTGGTATTCTTTATTATGCTGTCCTTTTTTCCTTTTGCCATGTTCTTTTTTACCATATTAAAATACATTCCCGGCATTACGCAGGGAAACCTGATCCCGATGATCGGCTCACTCATGCCGGGCGAGCTGGGCGAAACTCTTGTTTCCTGGATTCAGGAAGCCTACCGCCATAGTTCCGGAACCGTATTGTCCATCTCGGCGCTTACTGCTCTGTGGGCAGGCTCCAAGGGATTTATGGGGATCACCTACGGTCTGAACCGGATCGGCGGCACGGAGCAGCGGGGAAACTGGTTTTTCAACCGCTTTCTTTCTTTCCTGTATACGTTGATCTTTGCCGCTATGCTGATCTTATCGCTTATCGTCATCGTATTTGGCAACCAGATCCTGCTTATTATTGACTCGTTTTTCTCGATCGATACCCCACTGTTTATCGGAATTTTTTCGCTACGTTCCATCGCCGGCTTTGCGATCTTTTTCTGCTATTTCCTGCTAATGTACACGTATGTCCCGCATCATGACGAACGCCCACGTTTACGAAATCATGTATCCGGCGCGTTGTTTACATCTATTACATGGATCTTATTCAGCAACCTGTACTCGATCTATATTGATTCCTTTTCGAATTATTCGTCGCTTTACGGGAGTTTTACTTCGATCGCGCTCTTTATGCTGTGGCTGTACGTCTGTGTCAGTCTGCTGTTTATCGGTGCTTTGATCAACCAATTCCACCTCGACGGCTATTCCCTGTTTTCCCGCAAAGCGAAAAACAAGATCAAGAACCAATTTGAGACATTGAAAGAATCGATACTCCCGGAAAATAATGAGAAATGATCTCTCGTTCATTCTTTCCAAAATTTGCCAGTTGTCTGGCTCCTGTCTGACTCATGCCGACACCGTGTCCATAACCGCCTCCCTTTATCTCATATACGCCCCCCACACGTTCCAGTGCAAAAAATCCACTTGGAAGCATGGATAATCCGGTCACTTCTTTTCCATCCTTCCGCCGGATCACCGCATCCCCGGAAAACAAAAGCATCCGGATATTGTATTCGGAAGTGATCCGCACCGTAGCTTCCGTCCCGACAATCACTGCCGTCTGCGCCACACCGCCGCAACCCCGCTTTTTTATTACCACGCGTTTTAATTTGCCAATATTTTCCACTTGTTCCTTTTCATAAATTCCCTCTCCCTTTCGGACTTCGATACGATCCGGCGTTTTTTCACAGCGTTCTGCAAGCCGTTCATTGATGTTTTTTTCCATCTGTTCCAGAGAGATCGTCGTGTTCCACCGGAACCAGGGTTCTTCCTTCTCCAATACGTCAGGTTCTTTTTCCAGAAATTCACAGAATAACGCATCCTCTGCGTACGTATCTGCCGCAAGCTGATCTCTTTCTGCCTTTTTCTCATCTGAAATATCGGTACTCTGCACTTGTCCGGCAAGATAAGGAATTTCTTTGTCGGAAAAAGCGACGCTGTCCGAAGAGGTTGTTACACCACAAGAGGTGGCAAAAAAATACGTCGATGCCAGCGTATTTCCTCTGCACACGACAAGTCCTTTCGTATCATCCACTGCCTTATTGGCCCTCTCATCCTCCGGCTGGCTCTGGTAGACCTGATACGCCACGCTGTCATCGACCTGTGCGCCGTATTCTTTTAAGCGGTCATTTTGCAACTGCTTTTTGGCATAACTCCGGGCGCAGACTGCCTGTGCGCGAAGTGCCGCTTCCGGGTATTCTGCCGGCATTTCACTTGGAAGCACTCCGTATAAATACTGTTCCAGCAGCAGTTCGTTGATGACCCGTATCTTCTCGCCGCTTTTTTTCAATTCCAATGTGCCGCGGTAAGATGGCGTCCGCTCACCCCTTTTAATGGAAGTTATTTCCAATTTTGCCCCTTCTGTGGGATTGATTTTTATTGTTTCCTCCTCCATGTCTGCAGCACGGATACAGAATTCTTCTCCCCCTTCGCACCGCTTTTCCTTTTCTCCTTCCTTTACGACAAATGGCTTTTCCGACCGTACCTTTACTTCGTCATGTTCTCTGGCAGCAAAATCTGTCGTCGTCAGAAGAACACGGATCGTCTCCGGAACTTCTTCCTTTTGCTCTACAGCCTTCGCTTTGCCCGGCTTACAGACGATCTTTCGCACACATTTTCCACGTACTTCGAGATCCGCGATCCCTTCGTATGTCTTTTCCCGCACAGCCCCTTTTACCGTATATTCCGTCCTTTCTTGTCCATTTACTACCCATAGGGTATCTCCTTCCGGTTTCGATATGTATACATCTTTCAGCGTTGTCGTCTTCCATTTACCGGACTGGGTAAACCACATCGCGCCTGCCGCCAGGGCAAAGATCAGAAAGATTCCCAACACACGCAATACTCGCTTCAAAAAAACAGCCCCTCTCGCATTTTTTACTACCTTATGCGAGACAGGCTGTTGTTATTCCTTTGTTTTTATGGAATTTTATTCTTCTTCCATGATATCTACGTTTTCACCGCGGAGAATCTTGTTGATGTTACGTACGGCACACATTTTTCCGCACATCGTACAAGTATCTTCTTTTTCCGGTTTGCTCTCTGCACGATAACGGCGGGCCTTTTCCGGATCAATGGCAAGATCAAACTGCTTTTCCCAATCCAGATTTCTTCTTGCTTCGCTCATCTGGAAATCCCAATCTTTGGCTCCCGGAATTCCTTTGGCAACATCTGCAGCATGAGCGGCAATCTTAGAAGCGATGATACCCTCTTTTACGTCGTCTACGGTTGGCAGGCGAAGATGTTCTGCCGGTGTTACATAGCAGAGGAAAGATGCACCGTAAGTCGCTGCGATAGCTCCTCCGATCGCACTTGTAATATGGTCATATCCCGGTGCAATATCGGTAACCAATGGTCCAAGTACATAGAACGGAGCACCTTTACATACCGTCTGCTGAATCTCCATGTTGGCACGGATCTGATTCAAAGGCATATGTCCCGGTCCTTCAACCATAACCTGTACATTATGGTTCCATGCGCGCTGGGTTAATTCTCCAAGTGCTACCAATTCCGAAATCTGGGAAAGATCTCCCGCATCCTCAATACTTCCCGGACGGCAGGCATCTCCAAGACTGATCGTAACATCGTATTTTTCACAGATGTCAAGAATCTCATCGTATCTCTCATAAAATGGGTTTTCATTTCCGGTAAGTTCCATCCATGCAAAGATGATCGAACCACCACGGGAAACGATGTTGGTATGACGAAGATGCTGTTTGAAACGCTCTGCGGTCTGGCGGTTGATACCACAGTGGATCGTCATGAAATCCACACCATCTTCCGCATGCATACGAACGATATCGATCCACTCATCTGTCGTAATGGCTTTCAATGCCTTATTGTAATATACAACGGCATCGTAAATCGGCACAGTACCAAGTACAGCCGGACACTCTGCGGTCAATTTGCGGCGGAATTTTTTCGTATCTCCATAGGAACTGAGATCCATGATCGCTTCGGCTCCCATATCAATCGCTGCCTTTACTTTCTCCATCTCGACATCCAGATCCAGACAATCTTTACTTGTTCCCAGATTGACATTGATCTTCGTCTTCAATTTACTTCCAATACCAAATGGTTTGAGGCATTTATGATTTTTATTGGCAGGAATTGCCACCTGTCCTTTTGCCACAAGATCCATCAATTCTTCTTTCCGAATATTTTCATATTCACACACGCGCTGCATTTCTTCCGTAAAAATACCTTTTCGCGCAGCATCCATCTGTGTCGTATAGTTCATTCAGTTTTCCTCCGTTATTCTTTCTTGTATTACATGCGATCCAATGTATCGCGAACTGCCTTGATAAAGTTCTCACTGTTCAATACGGTAACATCTTTCAATTCCGTGATAAGAGCAAGATCCTTTGTCATCTTACCTTCCTCGATCGTCTGCAATGTCGCTTTTTCAAGCTTGTCCGCAAATTCCTGAAGTTCTTTGATGCCATCCAGTTCTCCACGTTTTCTAAGCGCTCCCGTCCAGGCAAAGATCGTCGCTACTGAGTTTGTAGATGTCTCTTCTCCTTTGAGATGCTTGTAATAGTGTCTCTGGACCGTTCCGTGTGCTGCCTCATACTCGTATACACCGCTTGGGGAAACCAGTACGGAAGTCATCATTGCCAGAGAACCGCACGCAGAAGAAACCATGTCACTCATAACGTCACCGTCGTAGTTCTTGCATGCCCAGATAAAGCCGCCCTCAGTCTTCATAACACGGGCTACCGCATCATCAATCAGCGTATAGAAATACTCCAATCCTGCCTCTTCGAATTTGTCCTTATATTCTTTTTCATAAACTTCTGCAAAAATATCTTTGAAATTATGATCGTATTTTTTGGAAATGGTATCCTTTGTTGCAAACCAAAGATCCTGTTTGGTATCCAGTGCATAACTAAAGCATGCTTTGGCAAAACTTGTGATCGATTTATCCGTATTATGTACGCCCTGGATGATTCCCGGTCCGTCAAATTCATGAATCGTCTCACGCATCTCGGTACCATCTTCTGACGTAAATACCAGTTCGGCTTTTCCTTTGCCCGGAACTTTGATCTCTACATTTTTATACACATCACCATAAGCATGACGTGCCAGCGTAATTGGCTTTTTCCAGTTTTTTACACATGGTTCGATTCCTTTTACCTGAATCGGCGCACGAAATACGGTTCCGTCAAGCATTGCACGGATGGTTCCGTTTGGAGATTTCCACATCTCTTTCAAATCGTACTCTGTCATACGTGCTGCATTCGGTGTAATCGTTGCACATTTTACCGCAACACCGTATTTTAATGTTGCATTTGCAGAATCTACCGTCACCTGGTCATTTGTCTCATTACGATATTTCAAACCGAGGTCATAGTACTCTGTCTTCAGATCAATATACGGAAGCAAAAGCTCATCTTTGATCATCTGCCACAAAATACGTGTCATCTCGTCTCCATCCATCTCAACCAATGGGGTCGTCATCTGAATTTTAGCCATTTCTTTTTCTCCTTTACAACATATCTATATTCCTGTTCTCCATCATAACATACTCTAGCGCATATTTCAAATAGATTATCCAAAATATACAACTTCTTCCTGCGGCGGCTGTGCCGGCTCGATCTTTTCCGCATAGAGCACCGGAAATTCTCCGCCGTGCTTTCTGCTCTGCTGTGTCTTTACCGTCACCGTTACCATCACCCAGCTGTCGTTCTTATATTGATCCGCCCCCTCGGCGTGGCACATATAACCGATCCGCGCAATATCGTCTGCACAGCAGGTCATTGCCTTGCGGGATGGGACAAACGCCCCGGCCGGAAATGTCTTATTGCGGTATACCTGGCCTTTAAAGGTAATTTTCTTACCCATATATTTTCGCGGATTTTCACCGATATCCAGATACCACAGACCAAAGTCGTCATCTTCCAGTGTGATCTCTGACGCATTGACATCGTACGGGAGTTCCTCGTCAATCTTACTCTCTACCGTACCATCTGCGGATTCAAACAATACCTGTGCCTGACGGTTGATCGCTTTGACATTTCGTCTTGCCGCCGGTTTGTCAATATTATCCGATTCACAGCGGTTAAAAATGACAAGATCTGCCATTTTAAAATGTGACATCATAAGGGATTTCATGTTGGCGCTGTAAATCTGGAATGTCTGTGCATTTACCGTCGTAAATGTCTGTACAACAATCCAGTTTTCCGGAAATGTCTCGCGGTACATTTTATCCAGATCCCACATTCCATTGCACTCAACCACAATGCGGTTTGGTTTATATTTTTCCTGTAATTTCTTACAGCAGTCTTCCGTAAGTTCGTCCTCATCCTCCAACACGACACAGGAGATCCGGTTTTTCATCAGCAGCTGATCGTCGATCTCATGTTCGCCTTCTTCACACAGGATAAGCAGCGTCTTTGCTCCATCGGCAAAATTTCCCTCTTCGATCACTTCTTCGATACAGGTACTTTTTCCACTCTCCAAAAAACCGGTAAAAAGATAAACCGGAATTTCTTTTTTCCCAAACATATCTGGCGTCCTCCTTTATTTTCCGGCAAACAGACCGCGAAGACCTGCTTCATCCAGTTTCGATCCGATCACACAGATTCTTCCCGTGTAATCCGCTGCCCCGCGGCGTACTTCGTATTCACCCGGAACGAGATCAAAATGATACCATTCGCCTTCTTCGGAAGCGACGATTCCTTTGGAACGAAGAATGGTTCCCATCTGTACTTTATCGTTGGCAAGCTTGTCCAAAATGTCTTTCAGCTCTGCTTCATTATATTTGTGTGCTGTCTCAATACCAATGCTTGAGAACACTTCATCCGCATGGTGATGGTGATGATGATGTTCATGATCGTGGTCGTGGTCATGGCAGCCACAAGTGCAGTCTTCACCATGTTCATGATGATGGTCGTGATCATGGTGATGCTCATGATCGTGGTGATGCTCATGGTCGTGATCGTGGTGATGCTCATGATCGTGATCGTGGTCGTGATCGTGGTCATGGTGATGCTCGTGATGGTGGTCGTGGTCACACTCTTCGCCATGCTCATGATGATGTCCACATTCCGGACAAACGTCCTCTTCTTCGAGCAATTCTTTCACAAGATCGTTTCTCTTCTCCATCGCATCCAGAATCTGTTTTCCGTTGATCTGATCCCAAGGCGTCGTAATAATAGAAGCCTCTGTGTTCTGTGTACGGATCAGATCGATGCACGCCTGTAATTTATCTTCTTTCATATTGGCGGTACGGCTGAGTACGATCGTTCCGGCATGTTCTACCTGATTATTGTAAAACTCACCAAAGTTCTTCATATACATTTTACATTTTGTTGCATCAGCAACGGTCGTAAAACTGTTGAGTACCACGCTGTCCTCTGCTACTTTTTCCTTCACACCGAGAACGGCTTTGATGACATCCGAAAGTTTACCAACTCCCGATGGCTCAATGATGATACGGTCCGGTGCATATTTTTCAAGCACTTCTGCCAATGCGGTGCCAAAATCTCCTACAAGGGAACAGCAGATACAGCCGGAATTCATCTCTGTAATATTGATTCCGGAATCTTTCAAAAATCCTCCGTCAATTCCGATTTCTCCAAATTCATTTTCAATTAATACAAGTTTTTCTCCTGTAAATGCTTCTTCAATTAATTTTTTGATCAAGGTTGTCTTTCCGGCTCCTAAAAAGCCTGAAATAATGTCAATTTTTGTCATTTTTATAATCTCCTTTCAACTGATAATTGTTTCCATGTATATCGATAAAACAGCAGCGAAATAATCGCTGATATACTCCATCCGACCGGCCAGGACATCCAGATTCCGGTACTTCCAAATATGCCGGCAAAAACATACGCCAGGATCACTCGCAGGATCAGATCCGTAAAGGTAGAAACCATAAATCCGATCATTGCACTGCTTCCGCGAAGCAATCCGTCTGCCAGCAGTTTAACTGAAATGATAAAATAAAACGGGGATACGATCTTCAAAAATTCCATTCCCGCTTTCATTGCACCGCCCGTCGGATTTTCCATAAAGATCCGGAGCATCTCATTTCCAAAAAAGAAGAATAAGACGAAAAACGGAACTGCGATGATCCAGGCAAGCATCGTACCTGCCCGAAACCCTTTCCGCACACGGTCTATCTTTGCCGCACCGATATTCTGGGCGGAAAAACTCGACAGCGCGTTGCCTAAGGTCGAAAAGGATGTGATCGTAAACGTATTTAATTTAACCGCCGCGGAATATCCGGCGATCACTGCAGATCCAAAGGAATTTACAAGGCTTTGGATAAAAATATTTCCCACAGACACAAAACTCTGCTGCAAGATGCTCGGCACCGCAATTTTAGCGATACGGCGAAGCATGGATTTCGAATACAGCATTACTTTTCCATGCCCGGTCGGCAGTTTTGCCACCCGCCGTAGCAGCGTAACTACTGCCAGAATACCGGCAATTCCCTGTGCGAGAAAGGTCGCCCAGCCGACACCGGATACCCCGAAATGAAACACTGCGACAAAGAGATAATCGAGCACCACATTTCCGACGGAAGATCCGATCAGAAAATACAGCGGTGTTTTGGAATCTCCAAGCGCCGTAAAGATCCCGGTTGCCACATTGTAGCAAAACAGGAATACCATGCCTCCAATGTATATTTTAAGATAAATATCCCCCGCATCAAATATATTATGCGGTGTATTCATCATCTGCATCAGATAAGAAGATGTCAACAATCCAAATATTGTCAAAACCGCCGCAAGTACCGTACTCGCGATCAGCGTCGTGGATATGGCGGTTTTCATCCGCCGGATATCACCGGCTCCAAAATACGACGAGATCACGACAGCACATCCGACATTGCAGCCGATGGCAATTGCCATAAAGATCATCGTGATCGGATACGATGCTCCAACCGCCGCCAGCGCATCTTCTCCGGCAAAACGGCCGGCGATCGCACTATCCGCAATATTATACAACTGTTGAAATACAACACTGATAAACATCGGTATCGTAAAACTCCACAATACCGGCCGAACGTTTCCTTTGGTAAGATCTTTTACCACAAGGATACACCTTCTTTCTAAAACTTCCTATCTTTCAAAATGCTGGTAATCTTTGGAATATTTCCAGTCACCGCCCCAGGAAAAACCATATTTTTTAAAAATGCGGTATACCTCATCTCCCCGGTGTATCATATGATCCCGGTATTTGCCGCGGCACGTCGCCGCATCCCGGTTACGGTACACCTTACTGTTTGCCGGCGCGATGCCGTACTTGGTAATATAAGGGTTGATCCTTGGATTGATATCAATGGCAAGTCCCTGGCTGTGCTTGGACATTTTGGAAGAATTTGCCACTTTGCGGTAATTAAAGGCGGACGTATTGTTTGCCGCCATCGATGCCTCGTCATCGGCATCGTATTCATCCACCAGCTGCATCCGGGCAATCGGATACTTTATCTGATACAAATCGTAAAATACTTTACAGGCTGTTTTGGCGATCTTTTTATGAACCACCATCTCGCCCTCCTGCTCCATTCCGTCAAAATCAATGTAACGGATCCGAAGATACCGGAGCTGGCTGAGCGGGATCTTTGCCCCTTTTTTATAGGATTTTCCACGCATCCGCGCAATGGTTTCCGAATCCAGTTTCTGGTACGTAAATCCATCTTTATAGGTATGTACTTTCGTCGTTTTCGCCGCTGTCTTTGCCCGGCAGATCTGACTGCCGAAAAAAAGAGAACAGCTGACACAGACAATGGCAACGGTAAATGCTTTCTGCATCCATCGTTTTGAAATCATATCCCAATCCTTCCTTTCCAGACTCTCGTGTTACAAAAAGAGAAGCCAATCGGCAGCTGATGTGACATCTGCCGCTTCGTAGCTTCTCCTTCCTAATCATCGGGGTAACAGGATTCGAACCTGCGACCTCATCGTCCCGAACGATGCGCTCTAGCCAAGCTGAGCCATACCCCGTCTCTTATCCTCCATCCAGTCAAAATCAATAACAGGCGTTACATCTCGTCATCGTCTTTTAATGAATCTTTCGCAGCAGCTACAATCGCAGAAACTGCCCCAACAACAATTACCACTGCTATAATAGCGACACCTACGCCGACTCCAAGTAATACCATGCCCCTCATCCTTTCTCTTGGATTTTGAACTTGCACTATTTATTATACCGCATTTTCAAAAAAAATCAAGACCTTTTCCACGAAAATATCACTGCATACATTCCGGCCGTTTCAAGCTCCCTTTTTCAAACGTATACTCCGGCGTCTGGAGCGGATAGGTAAGTTCATCCACATAATACCACGGATCGTCTTCATGCAGCGGATTTTTCAGCACATGAAACTGCTGTGCCGGCATAAATCCCTGTCCAAGCAAAAATGCTTTCCGTCCGTTGTCGTCCGTACACACATCCAGCACCATAACCGCATGTCCCGGACTTCCGCCCTGCACAAAGATATCTCCTGCCTGAATCTCTGCTTTCTTTATCTTCTTAGACTCATCGCTCAATGAGATCGTGCTGGCATACGCAAACACAAAGCGAAGATATTTTTCAAAAACCGCCTCATCGTCATTGGCTGACGCACTCTGCGTCCATGTCGTCGATGAACCGGAAACAGCCACGCGCATCCCCTCTGCCCATTTGCTGAACTCACAGGCAAATCCATTGACAAGATGGAAATTCATCTTATCGTACATTTTATTTTGGTAAAAATATTCTGCATATAAACGGATAATGGAATCGGCACACTGCTGTAAATCGCCCTCTACGAGTTTCATCTTCAACACCGCAACGTGCGCATCCTGATTCTGCTTCAATGACTTATCGTACAATTTCACTTTTTTTCCATCTTTATACAAAGCATAGTTTTCCAAAAACGCCGCAAAACTGTCCTCTTCCACCTCTTCCCGGTGAAATCCTTCGGGCGTATGAATCCGCTCTTTTAACGTCATCGCCTCCGTGTCATAAAAGCCGGTAAACGGTTCTTCTGTCGGCTTTGGCGTCGCCGCCTGCGTCGGCTGCGGTGTCGCCTGTACTTTCGCCGTCTCAAAACTGCTGCGATAACCCTCCGATGCCGGATTCATATAACGCATCCCTGCGATCGCTGCGATCAGAAGCACCGCACCAAGCGCAATGGATAAAAATACTGTGGTTTTATAATTCATAGGTACTAGTCCCCTTTTTTCGTCGTTTTCCTACTTGTGATTATACCTATTTGAGGGAGAAAAGTCAATGGGGTTTGCGGGAGCAATTGAATCTTTGAAATGACAGGGCAGCCTGCAAAGACATTTTCTCTGCAGACTGCCCGTTATCACTTCATTATGTAATGAATTGTTAGATTAATTTTCTAATTTGTTTGTAAAGGTAATGGAATACAGTGTTGCTTCTTTGGCTACTCCTGAATCCATATCACTTTCATCTTCCCCCGCGGATCTTAATGTAAAGCCAATTGCTTTTGCTTTTCCAACTCTGTTTTTTCCAAATATTGTAAGCATTTCAAAAGCAACCGATACAGTGCCATCTTCATTTTCAATTTCCGAGACTGCCCGTTCCCAGGTATCGGTCTTATCCCAGAAACTGTCGGCATCATCATTTCCGCCCCATGTCATAACCTTAAAATCTTCAGCATTGTAATCTTCTTTCTTGATACGAAATACTGCATAATGATAGGCTGACAGATCTGCTGTGGAATCTGCGTCCTCTCCAATATAGAAACCACAGCCGTTGTTGTAGACATTAACCTCCTTAAGTTCTCCCGTCTCTTTATCTATTGGCTGAGAATTAAATGTCACACTTCCATCTGAATGGAACGTCATCTGTCCATAGTCTCCGTTTGTAGACCATGGAGTAACATTATCCGAGTATATAATCACTACTCTGTTTGGCTGAGACTCATCATAACTGAATGGGTCTGGCGACGGAGTTGCCGTAAAACTTGGAGTTTCCGTTGGCTCTGGCGACGGAGTTTCCGCAAAACCCGGAGTCTCTGTTGGTTCTGGTGAAGAGTCGGGTTCCGCGGATAATAACTTATTGGTAAATGTAATCGAATACACTTCCGCTTCTTTCGCTTCCTCATCGCCATCATCACTACCTGTCGTACCTTCTTTGTTTGACTTCAAAGTAAATCCAATCGCCTTGGCTTTACTTACTTTCTTTCCAAATAGTGTCTTCACATCATAAATATAGGTGCTGGAACCATCTGCGTTGTCAACAATCGCAGTTGTATTTCCCCATGTATCAGACTTATCCCAGAAGTTGTCAGCATCGTCGCCGCCTGCCCAAGTCATCATCTTAAACTCCGGAGCGTCTGTTTTGAGACGGATTGCAACATAATGATAGTCGGAAAGATCTGTCTGGGTATCTGCATCCTCACCTATATAGAATGAACAACCATTATTGTAGACACTGACCGGACATACCTGATCGGTTTCATTTCCATCAGCGTCTTTTTGTTTTGCCGTCGGCTGAGAACTAAATGTCACGGTTCCATCCGAATTAAACTTCACCTGCCCATATTTTCCATCTGCAGCCCAGCCGGATAAATGCTCTGCGTCCAAGCTGACGCTTTGATCTGCCAGGTTTTCATCATATACACGAGGTGTAGCTATCGGTACTTCCGTTGCGGGTGCCGGACTGGTTGTCACCTGCCAGTCATCGTCCTGATCTTCATTAAAGAATTTAATCGAATGAATATCATAAACTACCTCTTCAAAATCAGAGCCATCTTGCGGTTTGCTATTCGTTGCAATGGCAACATATGTTGTTGGCAGCCCGGTATCATTTTCTTTAATGCTGCTCAGAGCATATATTTGTCTTTCAATTCCCATTTCTCCTGCTGCTCTGCCGTCTTCCAAACGTCCCGGATACGATCCCTGATAAAATGGAAAGGCCATTAATTGTGATTTCTCCCACCACGAATCTTCTGTTGTGTCTAAAGTCTCATCAAAAGTATAGAAACTAAGTTGTCCCGGCACATTTGCCACAATCTGCACATTTTTATAATCGGATAGATCAATCGCCGCCGGCAATTTGAAAAATGCATACTGATTTAATTTGGAAAACTTTATCTCCATATATTCGCGGCCTTTTGCATCTGTACATACAGAGATATCTTTTTTGGTTATGCCAGACAACTCTTCATCAAACATTTCCGGTGTGATCGCATAACCATCTGAAACCGGCTCCGGAGTCGCTGTTTCGTCCGGAACATCCGGGGTGTCACTTTCAATCGGTGCCGGGATATCCGGACGTGCACTTTGTGACGGTTCATCAGATACCATCGGTGTCGCGGATGCCGGTACTGCCGGTTCCGGTATTGCTGTTTCCGGTGCCTCTGTTGCTCGTGGTGCTGTCGCCGGTACGTCTGTTTCCGGTGCCTCTGTTACTGGTGCTGCTGTCGCCGGTGCGTCTGTTTCCGGCGCTTCTGTTGCTGGTGCAGAAGCTTCCGGTTCTTCACTTGGGTCTGCAACAGGAGCATCCGGAACTGTCGGCTGTCCACCATCAGGAACCGTTGGCTGTCCACCATCAGGAACTGTTGGCTGCCCGCCGTCAGGAGCTGCCGGAGCAGGTGCTTCTGTTGTCGGCGCTGCATCTCCATCCACCTCGTTTACCGTGATCTTACAGGTTGCGGAAGCGCCTCCGTCATCTGCTGCAAAGCATGTGATGGTGACAGTTCCTGCTCCGTTGATATTCACAAGTCCTTCTTCATCAACATCTGCTACTTCATCGTCGCTTGTATCCCATTCTACATCTTTATTCTTAGCATTTGCCGGAAGAATCTTTGTTACGGAAAGCTGGATGCCGTCTTCATTATTTTCATTCGTCACAACATTCGTTTTATTTAATGTAATGCTTTTTACCAGAATATCTTTTGTCACTGTTACGGAGATAACCGCCTTCTTCTTTGGATCTGCCACTGATTTTACAGTAATTTTGGCTTTCCCGTTTTTCTTTGCTTTTATCTTTCCCTTTGAACTGACAAAGATAACCTTTTTATTGGAAGATGAAAAATTTAATTTTCGGTTTTTCTTTTTATTAGGAGACACCTTAATGGCTGTTTTCAACTGAAAACTCTTCCCTTTTTGAATTTTTAATTTTCCATCTTTTACATTTGTTACCTTAACATAAGAAACATTTGCACTCTTTTTCTTTTCTTTCATGTCTGCTGTCTGGCCGGTTGTACATAACCCAAGAGTCAATGCCGCCGCCAGGACAAAACTACAAGTTTTCTTAAATCGTCTCATACGTTTTCCTCCTCATACAATCATGAAACATTTTCTTTAATACAAAACATCTTTTTCCTGATACAATAGACTTTTGGCCCTGCCCTTGCTGCATTTTGTGTTGTCTTTTTCACAATCTTTTCCTCCTCATAATAAAGTGTTTTCCTTTATCATAGCACATCAACGTTCGGTTTTTTTTCCGTTCTTTTCACTTTTGAGGAAAATTGTCTACTTTTCTTTACTTTTTTCCTATTTTTTCCTGTTTTTTTAAATTTAACTTTGAGAAAAGTCAATGGAATTTGCAGGCTTCGCAAACTTACTGACCGCATACACAGGGTATACTAAAATATTATCATATTTGGAAAAATTCTCCAACGACACCCGGATCCCCTGCGACGCCAATTCGATTGTATCCAGAAAACGATACATACTCTGCATTCTTCCTTTTCCAGAGGCCTTTACTTCAATCGGTACAATTTTATTTCTTAGATTAATAACATAATCCACTTCGGCACTTGCCCCACCTCGATACCAATAATACAAAGCTGCTTCGCTATAAGGACTTGTGTATTTGATCAATTCAAGTCCGGTCTGCATTTCCACCACATCACCCTTATTTATATCATCAAATAGCTGTGCAGAAAGCAGTTCTCCTACATCAAGTCCACATTCGGTAAGATACACTCCGGTATCAAACACAATTAATTTCTTATTCGTCTCTTTTTCCGTAACACCAAGCGGAAGCACCGTACATCCGGAGGCTTTTACCGGATAAACCAATCCTGCCCTGTAAAGCAGTTCAACACTTTCATCGAAATAGTATGCACTGACTCCTGAAATCGCTGAAGATGCCTTGGTCTGACTGCATACATTGTGAATCGAATATTCAAATACTTTACGGATAATATCCGGTGAAACATTTTTATTGTATTTATTAAAATCATCCATAAAATTGAGTATAATATCACGGTGCACTTGTTGACATTCAAGCAGACTTCCCGTTGTCATATAAGTCAATACAGCTTCCGGCATACCGCCAACCACCAAAAAAGTTTTATATGCCTCTATCAATTGATCGTGTGCTGTATTTTCCTGGTGCCCTGCTTGAAATTTTTCAAGATAATCCGCAATCATCTCTCCTTCCACAGCACGTAAATATTCCATAAAAGAAAATGGATACATATAAATACTTCTCACTCGACCTACCGGGAAATCTACTCCCCGGTCTTTCCCATGCAAAACAAATTCCAGTAGTGAACCGGCTGCAATCACATGAAGTTCCGGCATTTCTTCATAAAAATAACGCAAAGATGTAACGGCTCTCGGACACTCTTGAATCTCATCAATAAATAACAGCGTTTCCCCTGCTGTAATTTTCTGTGAAAACTGCAATTCTAACTGCATAATTATTTTTTTAATATCAATGTCGCCCTCAAACAAAGTACATAGTTTGGGCTGCTTTTCAAAATTAATTTCCACAAAATTTTTAAATTCTGCAGAAAGATTCCGAACTGCAGAGGTCTTACCACACTGCCGAATCCCTCGCAAAAGAACAGGCTTTCTGCGACCAGCCTCTTTCCAATTCAAAAGCACATTATCAATATCACGTTTTAAATACATTTCAGACACCCGCCTTAGTCTCTTTTTATGTATTTTAGCATAATATTTTAAATTTGCCAACCGAAAATCAAAACTTTTTTGAAAATTGCCAACCGGAAAAATGCATTTTTTTCAAATTTGCCAACCGAAAATCAAATTATTATTTTTTCAATACTTAATTTCTGTGGCATCATATCTCTCCGCACTCAGTATTGCCTTAAAATATCTGCAAAGTTTTTCCCTGCGTTGTTGGAAAAATTTTTCTGTCGGAATTTTATGTCCTTCTATTTCATTAAATAACCGGGAATCTGAAAAAGCATTTTTGATATCCTCGATCATCCAATGTGAGATTCCGCTAAACATACAGTCATAATACCCCATAGCATCTTCAAACCTTCCATTGCTTTTCTTATTGTTGTTGTAATCATCCAAAAGCATAAAATTCCCGATCCCGTTTACAATATCTTCCCGGTTTCTTGGATTTTCCATACCGAAGTACCCATGACCGCTTTTATCTTCCGGATTATCCGGTTCCAGATGATCTAACTGTGCATCTTCCGGCTTTTTAAATGTAATTTTCGTTGCATTATTCATTTGCAATTTTCCACACGTTGTATCATTATTTGTCTGAATCAATCGGAAAAATAATACTTTTAACCGTATATTATATTTGTTACTCCTTGAATATCTCCAAGTAGTGATCCAGCTTTCAAACTCTTCGCCTGCCTTTGTTAAGTCAGCAGCAGAAATATCACAAACCGAATTACAATCCGAGCTTTGATGATATTTTTTAATCATCTCAACAGAATACTTCCTTGGCAGTTTATAATCCTTTGAAAGCAATGCAAGACGCCACATATTGTGTGACATTGTACATATCATTTCATACGCATCCAGATGACAGGAATTATTGAAATATATTTGATCAATATAATTGTTTTCAAAATCGCTCACATCAAACTCTCCCGTACGGTCTTTCAGATAAAAATGCAGCAGTACATTAACCAAACCGGAAAGAACATTGGTTATTTTCATAGTCCGCAGTAACGAAATTGTTTTACAGACAACGGTACAATTGGCATCGTTTTCTTTTTTAAGAAGATTATCATTTAATTTTGTCCCGGTTAAACTTTTATCCAGAATGATACGAACCATTTTATATATTTTGATATCATTTAATGCCTGCTGCAGGGAATACTCTTGTTTATTTTCAAGATAATCGTCCACGGTTTTGCGGATACCATCGTCATTTTTTCCGTCCAATTCACTGGATCCTGTAAGATAAACCGTTCCAAGAAGTGAAACCTCGCTGCGGTTTGCCTTTGTAAAAATGTGATCATCCCATTGTTTTGCAATCAGATCCAGGCCATTTTCTCTGACTTTTTCGTCATCACCGGACTTATTGTAATAGGATCTTAAATATAAATTTTTGATCAATTCCAAATCCCCGACTTTCTTACTCCGGTCATTCAAAGATTCAAACAAAATATAGGCATCTCTCTCGTTATCTGCGCACACTGCACATAACTTTACATTTTCAGCCATTTTTTCCATCAGATCAAGCATTTGCATTGTATAATCTCTTCCGGATACCCCCTGCATTTTCACGATGGAATCACATGTTTGATAAATAATATACATCGCTTCCACATACTGTCCGACAATCTCATTTTCCTTTTTTATTCTCTCAATATCTTTCTCTTTGAGAAGAAAATACGGTTCTTCTGAAACAACATCTACTACACACACGATCCTGCTCAACGCCATTTTGAGTTTTTCATTATAAGCACTCATGCAATATTGCAGTGCCAGATCGTACTTCTCATACAACTCATAATTTGCACTCTGATTTGCTTCAATATATTCGGAATTTTGTTGGGATAACGGCGTTGTGCACATCGTTTTTTCAAACATCTTTATAAGCTGATCCGCCTGTTCCGAATGGTCTTCCCGTGTCGCAAACATAGTATAAACCTGTTCCGACAATTGATGCAGCATCTCCTCTGTCGTGCTCCAGTCATCTGCAATAAATACTTGTTTCATCACTTCCAATAACTTATTACATTCTGACGAAACGCGGGCAATATTTTTTGTATTTCTAATATCCGCATCCATTTGTGCACGCATCAACATAAAACGAAGGCAATTAAGAAGGTACATGGTTGTGATCCTCTGCTGTCCGTCAACCACTTCTAATTCATCTTCTTTCCCAATCACAAAAACAACCGCTCCCGCAAAATATTCCAAACTGGTGTTCTTTATATTTAATTTTCTGTTTTTGTCAAAATCCTCGATCAAATTTGAAATATGTTCTTCATCCCATTCATAAGGCCGCTGATAAAAAGGAATCTTATACACCTTATTTTGCTTGTCTATCCCTACTTTTTCATGTAATTTTAAAAACGAATCATACTCATATTTTACTATCTTCATATCCTATTCCTCCATTAGTTCCTTCACTGCCTCTACCAGTGCCTGTACATCCGCTTCCGTCGTGAACCGTCCCATGCTCACCCGCACCGTGCCGCCATATTGTACACTTCCAATGATGTCATGGACAAGCGGAGCACAATGATAGCCGGTCCGGACTGCAAGTTCAAAATCCTCGTCCAGGATCATGCCGAGTTCATCTGCCTGGTACCTGTCGCAGACAAAGGACAGGATGCCTGTGCTCTTCTCCAGCGGCTGTGTTCCTAAGACGCTCACTCCTTCGACATCCGAAAGACCTCTGCGTAAAATTTCCAATAATTTCCTTTCGTGCAGAAGATCTCTCCCGGCACATTTTGCTGTTAATTCCAGTGCTTTTCCGAGGGCTGCGACTGCCGCAATGTCGGGACTCCCCACTTCGTAACGGTTGTTTCCGTTTGCCGGAAGCGACAGATTGAGAGAATCGCTTCCCGTCCCACCAAAATACAGCGGCTGCAACGGAATTTGTCCGGCATTGACAAAACCACCGGCTCCAAACATTCCATATAGGTTTTTATGCCCGGCAAAGATCAGAAAATCAATCTGTTCTTCCACCACATGAACCGGGCAGATGCCAAGTCCCTGAGCACTGTCCAAAAAAGTCACAGCCCCTGCTTTTTTTGCCGCATGAAAAATTTGTGCGTAAGGCAGAAGATAGCCGGTCACATTGCTCACCTGCGTCACGCAGACAAGACGTGGTTTTTCCAGTTGAAAAAACGTACTCGTTTTATCCAGGTCAATCTGCCCATCTTCCCTGACCGGAAGCACCTTAATCTGTATCTCATACCGCTCCTGCATCGCATGAAGGGTACGCATGACTGCATTATGTTCGTAGGGAGAGACGACCACCACATCCCTCTTATTCCATGTGAGTCCCTGCAAGATGACATTTGCCGCCATTGTCGCCGATGCGGTAAAATACACATCGTCGTCCGAAAAGGCATGGACATACTCCGCCATGGTATGACGCGTGTATTGTATCTGCCGCTCTGCTTCTGCCGCCAGCCGGTAACTGCCTCTGCCGGCATTGACGCATTTTTCACATCCCCACAGCACATAGGCATCTCTTACCTCTTTTGGCTTCGGATACGTCGTCGCCGCATTATCCAGATATATCAAATGATCACTCCAATTCCTGCTGTAACAAATCCAGCAAAATCTTTACCCTCTGTTCCTTTTCAAGACTGTCTCCAAATTCAGAGATGGCATCTTCCATCGCCGCCTGTGCAAATACCATGACAGAATCCGTCTCCACGTCTTTAAAATACTTGTCTAACTGCTCTCCCTGCGAATTGACAAACGTCAGGTGGCAGGTATCCTCCGCCTCGGAAGTATTGGAAGATTTTTCCAGTTCTTTGCAGATGTTCTGTAATGCCTGTTTGTATTCCTGCACGGTATCCTGGCGAAAATCTTCCGGATATCTTCCCGTAATCTGTTTGGCAAGTCCGGAAATCACTTCTTCCTCTGTCTCACCGGAAAGCGACATCATATACTGCAATAACATCGATGCCGGTGTTGTAAGAACACTCGTCTGCGTCAGCGCCGATTTCTTCCGCGCCCATTCTTTGAGTGCCGGCTTGATCGTCTCGTCATCAATATCGAGACAGGACATCGTCACCTTACGCAGCTGTTCCATCAGATTCTCATAAAAGGAATCCAGCTCCTCTTTTGCCTGAACCAGTTTTTTGTAAAATAATTCGTAATTCACATTCGTCTTCTTCTGTTCGATCAAAAACGGCATTTTTTCAAAAATAAGCTCTCTCGGATTGACCTCGCCTTTAGCAAGCAGTCTGCAAAATTTTTGATTCATCTCATCCGGGTAGGCTGCCATACGGCTTGACGCCGGAAGATGCGTAAACCAGTACTGCATTCCATTTACAATTATTTCCAGTCTCGTTGGCGGCTGTGCCGGATTTTGATACCCCTTCGGAAGTGGAAACAGTTTTTCCAGTCTTTTCAGATAATGTTCCTTTTTCGAACTGCCGCGCTCGATATAAAGATCATATTTTTCCGGATGCTCATTCACAAGTTCCAACGTATCTGCCTGAAATGGAAGCTCCCGGCCGCCTTCATAAAAAACCGCACTGTTTCCCCAATCCCGGACGCAAAGAGCCAGATAAACCGGTACAACGCCTTCCCGCAGACCAAGTTCCTTCCCGCGAAGATCTTCATACAGTCTGCTAAGCGGCACTCGTTTTCCCTCCGCTTCGTGCATGATCCGGTGGATGACATTCATCATATGCCGCACCCCCGGCTTCCAGTCATGATCTACGATGCCGGTATGAAAAAGCGTCGCACGGCAGATCGTCGCCTCTGCACTGTTTCCTTCCGCCAATTTGTACAGGTTGCCCTGCTCCAATATACAGCGCACCACTTCTTTCCGCGCCTTTTTGATCTGAGTTGACACAAACCGGCGGTTGATCAGTTCGTGATTGATCTTTGGCACCTTTCCATAGCATTGCTCGCATATTTCACTCAAAAGCTGGTTAAACGTGAGCGAATCGGAATCCATTCTCGTGTATACCTCACACTCCGCGCGCCCCGGAACAAAATGCGTCTCAAACATCCAGTTCAGTTTATACCGGCAGTCCTCCTCCATCATCAGAAGTTCTTCGATCAGCACTTCATCATGATTCAGATATTCTTCCTGCTGTAAAATCATATGGATTCCCTTTATGCGGCGTAAAAGTCCCTCGACATCAAATGGCTTGTCCGGATAAATAACAATCAATTTATCATCGTTCAGTGCATTCAGATGCTGCTTTGCCTTTTTCCGGTCTTTTGCATAAGAATCAATCAAAAGAAGGATTTTTCCGTCTGCAAACGAACCCCCAAGTGATTCTTCATACAACGGCTCCGTGGAATCCAGCGCAAAAAATTGTTCTGTCTCCATAAAAATATAATCAAAAAAGCGCGTCATCCCATGGACATGATTGTATTTTTTTGGCAGTTCATAGCGGTGTCCCATAACCTCATCCAATTGTTTGGTAAGCGAAAAATGCGTAATCTCCCGTTCACACTGTGTCAGTTTTTCCTCAATATCCACATCGACTTTCTGACGCAGCACGTAAGAATTCAATTTATCGCGGAAGAGAACAACCTCTTTTTTCGTTAACGCATTCAGACACGCCTCCACTTCCCTGCGCTCACGCCCGGTCGCAAGCGCTAACGTATGTGCCGTCGCCTCCATTTTTTCGGACAAGCCGACGATCCGCATCAGACAGATGGTTTTGACAATTTCAATCTCTTCCTCCGTCAGATCTTTTTCCATCGCCATCATCGCCTTGTTCCATTCCAGATGGCTCCGCCGGTTCCACAGATCCCGTTTCAAAAGCGGCGAAAAATAATCAAACACCTTTCCGGGCGTCATACATTCTGTCGAATCCCTTTCGCTATTTACAAAATCTGCCAGTGTTCCTGCGTCTGTCCCGGCGAGAAATGTCACAAGAGAACGTTCGTTTTGTCCTACCCGCTCACTGACTTTTAAGAGCAGAAAGGTCGTCAACGGACGCATCGGATAGCACCCCTTTACGACAATCTCTTCAAATTCTTTTTTTGTAAAATCGCGTTCAAATCCGGCAGCACCATAATTTTCGGAAGCCGTCTTCTCCCAGTCAATGGAAACTTTTTCCATATTTTTCTTGCCGATCATGTTCTTGATCAATTCATAATCATCTTTGCGGGTCGTGACAAAATAGCGCTCGGAAAGTCTTCCCTCCACGCCCGTAAACGTATTGATCACCTCCTGGGAAAGATATCCACTGTATTCTTTGATGCTCTTATGCGCAACAAATATCTGAATCATGCGTGCCGCATCGGTAGATTGGTTTGCCAGTTCACACATCTGCTGGACCAGGTTCATATCCTTCGATACACATTCTTTTGTCTCGCTCTCCATAAATTTACTAAATTCATCAAAGATCACTACCATCCCATGATATCCGTAAGGTTCCCGGCAGATGCGCGCGTTGATCTCTTCATACAGCGTAGCGGCATCCGTGTAGATCATGGGTTCAAACCGGCTTCCGGCAGTCAGTTCCGGATAAATCTTTTGAAACTTCCGCATCGTCGTTTCATACTCATTCTCCAGTTCCAGCATAAAAGCGCACGTCCTGTATTTTCCAACTTTTTCCTCAAATTTTGCATAGGTCTCCGGGTAGTCCACTCTCCAGCTCTCAATCTTACGAATGGCTTCCGTATAATAACTGGCCGGGATACAGTCTTCCATTCCAAACCGCTTCAATGCGTTCAAAAGACCTCTGCGGTACGATTGTTCCAATGGTTCATTTCCAAATGACACTACAACCGGCAGGTATTTTCTCTCAAATCCCAGATATTTCCGAATCCACTTCCCCGCCATTTCTTCGACCTGTATAAACCGATCCGCCAGCCGGGCGCTGAGTGTCTTATCAAAGGGATTTAAAAGATACATAAGAATCAGCAAAAGATGTGATTTTCCTTTTCCATAAGGCCCGATCAGCATCGTTGACGACTCCCTTTTGCTTCCCACCAGATCTTCCAGATATTTCCCCAGAATTTTCACCGAAGCACTGGTAGGAATATAGTTTTCAATCGGTTCGTGCCGCATCTGATCCAGTTTCAAATTGATCGAATGCTGGAATTTCTCATTGATTTCGATTACGTCCTTTAATGTCATACTGTCCTCCCCTGAAGTTTCTGTCCTTGTCTTTTTTCATAATAGTTCCGGATAATTTCAAGCGCTTCCGGCACTTTTTCCGAAAGATACACCATATCCAGTCCGGCTGTCCGGTTAATCCGCACATAACCATCCTCTTCGAGCATATCCAGATATTCATTCAACAGGATACGGTCCAGTGACAATAATTTACCCGGTCCGTTTTCACAGGTAAGCAGCTTTTCGATGCTTTCCCCCTGTCTTTCCGGCATAATGCCCAGCAACACAAGCAGTACAATTTCTTTCGGGAGCCGATCCATCGCGGCACGTTCGCGGCGGCATCCCTGGAAATTATTGGTAATTAAATGAAGTTTTGCAAATACACTTCGTTTTTTATCCTCCGGATCCTGTGTTTTGTCCGTCTGCCCTGCATACATCTGTAAAAATGTATGGCAGTCGTCCGTAAATGACCGCTCTGAAATCTCTTTTCCCCCACTAAAACGAAGCAGTTCCCGATGCAGGTTTTCCTGCATCTGTTCTCTCGTAAATTCGCCCATCGGCATACATTCAAAAAACAAATGGCATATTGTCGCCTTTTCCGCATTGGATGCCACCTGAATGTGCAAAAGCCATATGGTAAATATTTCCTCCAGATACAGATCCTGCTCTGCGATCATTTTTCCCATTTCCGTAAGAGTCGTTCCCACTCCCCGGATTTCCTTTGTCAGACCACACACCATCATCCAGTATTTGATTGCTCTGGCCATCGCGCTTCCCACACCCAGCGCATCGGCTCCCAGGTAGTTTTCTTTGGTAAACAGGCGCGGATTTGCTGCCACTTCTGTCAACCCTTTGGCAAACCATCCCTCGCGCATAAAAAAACCACCATGCCCTTTTAAACGATATCTTTTCATCCGTTTGTTCCTTCCTTATCTTCCCGCTTGATCGTCAGCACTTTCCGCATATAGCATCCCACGGAAAAATGACTGACGCATTCGGTACATTTTACACATTTTGCTTCATTGATCGTATATGACGTGGTCTTATCCTGCCTCTCTTTCACAGAGATGGCATTAAAACGGCATACACTCTCGCAGGCTTTACAGCCCATACACATCTGGTATTTTGTGATCTGGCAGTCAATCTTTTCACGCACTTTTGCCAGTCCCCGGACATGAAAAGCGGACTCTTTATATACGATCACTTTACACTTGGTCTGTCCCTGCCTTCCCTGCAGTACAAACACTACATTTTTGTCTGCGTCCGTAAAACAGACTTCTCCCAGGCGCTTATTTCCAAGCTCCGGCTGGTACGTGCCAAATGGTTTAAACAATTCATACAATTCTTCTGTGACCGGCCTGGTAAGTTCATAATTAAATGCATTTTCTTCTTTTACACACGGCTCATAGGAAACAATGGATCTGCGGGCATACTCTAATCCGTTTCCACCCTGTCTGGCTTTCCATTTTCCCTCTCTTACATATACTTCTGCATCTTTTTTCCCGACTTTTTTCGCAAAATCAATTAACAGATTTTGGAAATCATTATACTTTTCCGGGATAAAAATACTGGTTAAAAATTCCGACCACAAACTATTATTGGGACAGCAGTAACAGCCCACTCTGGCATAACCAAGGCGGTACGCCGGGTTAAATAATATCCCGGTAGTCATCAGATACAGCCATACGTCAAAATCAAACCAGTCAATGATCGGACACAATGTCAGCTGCTTTGCAATCTTGGAATTGGTACTCGTCCTCTCGTATTTACTCCGGCTCGCCGATTCACTGTGGCGGATTCCCTGAAAGGCTACGATCCTGCTTTTATTTCGAAAAAGTGCCGATATTTTTTGATTGATCGCCCCCGTCTTAAAAATGGTACAGCACCACCGCATAACCCGGCTCGGCGGTCCTACGATCCCACACAATTCTTCAAAATTTTTCTCTTTGTTTCTCGATGAGATCATCGGTGTCTTCGGATTTTCCTTTTTATACTGTGCAACGTATTGTTCTGTCATCGGAAATTCCAATGTTGTGTCTCCAAAGATATGCAAAATTTTCTTTCCGGGTCCATCGAGCGCACGTTTGCAAAGATCTGCCACAACCGTTGAGTCTTTTCCGCCGCTAAAGGAGACAAACATATCACCGATATCCATCCCCTTCGTCTCCTCCCAGATATAGGACAATGCTTCCTGAGAGATCTCCTGATAGCGGTTTTTGTTGGCTTTTACAAACCGTTCCATCAACTGGCAGAAATACGTATCATCCATCTCTTCCATCCGCGTGTCATATGCCTTTCGGATCTCCCCGGCATCCAGCCCCCGCAGGCGCCGGATCGAAAATGGCATGCGTACCCCGTCAAGATAGTACACGTTTCCGGCGGCATTCCACAACGATCTTTCATTGAATTCTCCCGCCTTTAATCCAAGCAGGATCTCCAAAAGCACTTTTTCTTCCGGAAATACCACCCGTACATCTTTTACAAATTTTCTTCCTCTCGCTCCACAACACCCGCAAACCGGTTCATACAGCGGAATCTTACACTCTTCGCACCAATATAACTGCGATTCAGAACAATGTATCATCTTTTGCAATCTCCTCCGGCTGAATTTTTAAATACGAACATACTTCGCAAAGTTCGGTAGCATTTAGGGGGCGGGATGGTTCCTTTTGAAACAGCTTCCGGTCGATCCCTGTCTCTTTTGAAACTTTCTGTATGTCAATCTTATGTATCTTCATATATTGATATATCTTTTTTGTCATTTTCATATCCATCATCCCTCATTCTCGCCTTTTAAGAATTATGTCGTGCTATTTTTATTTTATTCTTTGTAACTCATAATGTCAATTTATTTTTCCGTTTTTCTCTTTTTTTCTTATTGACATGTATGTTTTCATTCTTTATGATGATATTAGATAATGTGAATTGGAGGTTTTACAAACAAATATGAAGAACCCAAACATTGCACGCGCACTGCGTTATTACCGGAAGTTAAACAATCTGTCTGTCGACGAAGTGAGCGACTATTTGAATGCCCAGAATATTCCAGCCAAATCAAAAACGATCTACGGCTGGGAAAATGGAAACAGCCAGCCAAACGCAGATACGTTAATGACTTTATGCGGCTATTATCACATTGAAAATATACTTGAGACATTTGGCTATTCGACAGTACCGTCTGACGAGACAGAGACGGCAACCATCCTTACCAGGGAAGAACGGATGCTTTTGGAAGCATATCATACGCACCCGGATATGAAAAAAGCAGTCCGAAGACTGCTTGAACTGGAAAACAAAGAACTTTTTAACTAATGTACGCCGCAGGGCGTACCACCTGCAAAAGGAACGGCCGAGACCGTTCCTTTCTTCGTTCTTACTATCTTCCTTCTATTTTCAAATGCTGCTGTCACCCCAGCAGTTTTCGTATTCCATCTATAATACGGTTTACAAGCGCTACCCGGTGAAACGGTGTCATAAGATAAAATCCATCTGCCACTTCCAGCAGTTTTTCTGCCACTTCCAGCGATATTTTCACGGCAGTTTCTTCCGCATCTTCTTTTGTCATATCCGGCTGATACTGGCTCACGATCTCATCGGATACATGGATCCCCGGCATTTCATTTTTCATAAACATCGCATTGCGGTAGCTCACAAGCGGCATGATCCCGCAGAGGATTCTTGCTCCTGTCAGTTCCTTTAATTCCCGGATGCGGTCAATGTCTTCCGCAGTAAAAACCGGCTGTGTCAAAAAGTACTGGCAGCCCGCTTCCATCTTCTTTTTCATACGGCCTGCGATCGCTGCCGGATTAACCCCGGCATAATTCAGCGCACCACCATAATAAACCGGCTCCTCCTGCAATACTTCTTCGTTCATATGTTTCAGATATTCCATAAAACGAATCGAATTCACGTCAAATACACCGGTGATCTTTCCACGGTCATTGCTGCCGACCGGATCTCCCGTAATAACAAGAAAATCGCGGATTCCATTCACATGTGCTCCCAAAATCTCAGAACGCAGTCCGATCAGATTGCGGTCGCGCATCGCTACGTGCGGCATGATCTCAACATCGGCACATTTTTTTGCATAAACAGCCAGCAGCGAAGCATCGGCTCTGGAACGTGCCATCGGAGAATCGGATACGGTAATGATATCCACGCCATTTTCCTGCAGCGCACATACCCCTTTGCGGAATTTATCGCTGGAAGCATCAAACGGAGCATCCAGTTCCACGACAAATACTTTTTTTCCTTCCCGCAGTTTACGGACAAACGGTGTCGGATTGTCCTTGATCTCATCGACATTTTCGTCTTTTTCTGCCACTTTCTTTGGCTGTACCTGCTCTTGTTGCTGCACTACCTTTTTCAACGCACGGATATGTCCCGGTGTCGTTCCGCAGCATCCACCGACAAGATTGGCACCCAGCGCCAAAATGGCTTTCATCTGCCCCGCATAGTAAGCCGTATCGTGAAACACCTGCGTTCTTCCCTGCATTTCCTGCTGATACCCGGCATTTGGAAATACACTAAGCAGACATTCTTTTGGAAAATATTGTCTTTCCAGCAGTTTTTTCATATGAAGCGCACCTACGCCACAGTTAAATCCTACAATATCAAAATTATCATCTGCCGTCAGTTCCTGCAGGATCTCCGCCATTCCAAACCCATGCTGGGTATATCCCATTGGATTGAGCGCCAATTCAGCGATCACTATCGTCTGCTCTTCCAAATTTTTACAGTATTCTGCCAGTTTAGGAAGCCAGCGAAGCTCGGAAAATGTCTCGAATAAGAAAGCACGGATCCCCAGGTCATAAAACACATCCAGCATCTGCGTGTATTCTTTCCAAATTTCTCCATCTTCCTCCTCTGCGGACTGGCGGATCGGCCCCACTGACGCAGCAACCACGACTTCTTTTCTGCTCTGACGCACGGCCTCTCTCGCATTGGCAACCGCCGCTTCGATCACTTCTTTCCGCTTTTCCGCCGTTTCAAATAACCCGTGGTTTACCGCAAAGGTATTTGTTCGGATCAGTTCCGCTCCGGCTTCAATATATTCTTTATGAATGGCAATGATCCGCTCCGGGGTTGCGATATTGGCTTCTTCTGCCTCCATCTCAGTCATATATTTCTGGCTGAAATAGGTTCCCATCGCACCATCTGCCAACACTACCTTTTTCTTTAACTTTTCTACTAATGAATCGATCACTTGAATCCTCCATTCTAATTGTCTTTTGTCACTTTTTTCATTGTAAATTTTACCTTGGAAAATGTCAAGAAATACTATGGATTTTTATGATTTTTTTATTTGACAGTCGGAAATAATGCGTATATAATGAGTGAGGTTAGCGAACTGCTCAGCTTATTGATAATTTTTTAGAAAGAAGCGATTTTTTTGAAATTTGTAAAACAATTTTTAATCATTCTTGGTATCTCTTTTGCCGGTGAAGCACTAAAATTTCTGCTTCCCCTTCCGATCCCTGCAAGCATATATGGTATGGTGATCCTGTTGATCGGCCTGTTGTCCGGGCTTGTCCCCCTTTCTTCCGTGAAAGAGGCAGGCACGTTTCTCATTGAGATCATGCCGGTTATGTTTATCCCTGCCGGAGTCGGTCTGATGGCTTCGTGGCATATCTTACAGCCGGTTTTGATCCCGGTCAGCATTATTACCGTCGCCGCACTCATCACCGTCATGATCGCGACCGGACGCTGTACCCAGTGGATTCTGCATAAAGATAGAAAGAAGGCATCTTCCCATGAATGATTTTTTTAATACTTCCCTTTTTGCCGGAGTGACGATCAGTCTGCTCGCCTACCTCCTCGGCATGGTTTTAAAGAACAAATTTAAGTTAGGGATCTTTAACCCTTTACTCATATCGATTTTTTTGACGATCGTTGTACTGGTTGTCGCTGACATCGACTACGATACTTATAATCAGGGCGCCGTCTACCTGAGCTGGTTTTTGACACCGGCAACCGTCTGTCTTGCCATCCCGCTTTACGAACAGTGGCAGCTTTTGAAAAATAATTTAAAAGCAGTGCTTCTCGGTATTACCGCCGGCGTTCTCACAAGCCTCTGTACGGTATTGGTACTGGCAAAGATCCTTCACCTGTCACACAAAGAATATGTAACGCTTTTGCCAAAATCGATCACTACCGCGATCGGAATGGGCGTATCCGAAGAACTTGGCGGTTATGTCACGATCACGGTCGCCGTCATCGTCGTTACCGGAGTTCTCGGCAATATTTTTGGCGAACTCATCTGTAAGATTTTCCGCATCACACATCCGATTGCAAGAGGACTTGCCCTTGGTTCTTCTTCTCATGCGATCGGAACCGCCAAAGCGATGGAACTCGGCGAGATTGAGGGCGCCATGAGCAGTCTTGCCATCGCCGTTACCGGAATTATGACGGTATTACTGGCTTCGTTATTTGCACCGCTTATCTGATCCCGAATCGTCACTCTTTAACTTCCATTTTTTGGAAACATTTCAATGGCGGCATCTTTCTCCGCATCGTAAAAACCCTCTAAAAGGCAAAGGTATCTTTGATGCCGAGCCACAACTTATCTTTGTCACTGAGATTCAATGGCGTACCGTCCGCAAGGGCATAGCCTTCGTTCGACGCCGTTCCCTTATATTCTCCGGTCAGTTCCGGCCATTCTACACCAATCTCCGGATCATTCCAGGCAAGACCACCCTCATCATCCGGGTGATAAAAGTCCGTACATTTATAGCAGAATTCAGCCTGCTCCGACAACACCAAAAATCCATGTGCAAATCCTTTCGGAATATAAAACTGTTTAAAATTGTCAGCACTTAATTCCACACCAAACCATTTTCCGTATGTTTTGCTCTCTTTACGAAGGTCTACTGCCACATCAAATACTCTGCCCTTTGTAACGCGCACAAGTTTTCCCTGCGGATAATGCTTCTGAAAATGAAGTCCTCGAAGAACCCCCTTCGAAGAAGAAGACTGATTATCCTGCACAAATTCCAGGTCAAGTCCCTCTTCCAGCATATCATTTTTATTATAAGTCTCTACAAAATACCCGCGGCTGTCTCCAAATACTTTCGGTTCAATGACACACAATCCTTCGATGCCGCCTGCATTTTTCTGTACTGTAATCTTTCCCATGTTCTCTCTTCCTTTCGCATCACTATAGTATCTATTCCACCGTTACGCTTTTTGCCAGATTTCTCGGTTTATCTACGTCAAGTCCACGCGCTACCGATACATAATATCCCAGCAGCTGCAATGGGATCACTGCCAGACTTGCTGCAAAATGCGGATCCGTCTTTGGAACATATACGACAAAGTCTGCTGTATCTTCGATGGAATAGTTTCCAAAATTTGTAAGTCCCATCAAAGACGCCCCACGGCTCTTACACTCAACCATGTTGCTTATCGTTTTTTCATACAGATTGTCTTGTGTCAGGGATCCAATCACCAATATATTGTCCTCGATCAAACTGATCGTTCCATGCTTCAATTCACCCGCAGCATATGCCTCTGAATGGATATAACTGATCTCTTTTAATTTCAGACTTCCTTCCAGACAGATGGCATAATCCACGCCACGCCCTACAAAGAAAATATCCCGTGCGTTCGCCTGTTTTGCGGCAAACCACTGAATCCGCTCTTTGTCTTCAATGATCTTATTGATCTTCTCCGGAAGCGTCTGCATCTCTGCTAACAGCGCATCGTACTGCTCTTTCGTAATTTTTTCACGCACCCGCGCAAATTCGACAGCCAGCAGATATCCGGCGATCAGCTGTGCACTGTACGCCTTTGTCGTCGCCACCGAAATCTCCGGCCCTGCCATGGTATAAAAGACATTATCTGCTTCTCTCGCAATGGAAGACCCGACTACATTTACGATACCAAGTGTCTTGACGCCCTGCTCTTTTGCCAGACGAAGTCCTGCCAGCGTATCTGCTGTCTCCCCCGACTGACTCACTACGATCACAAGATCGGTCGGCTTTAAAATTGGATTGCGATACCGGAATTCCGATGCCAGTTCCACACGAACCGGCACTCTTGCCAGATCTTCCATGACATACTGCGTAACTACACCAGTATGATAGGCAGAACCACACGCCACAATGTAAATCTGCGTGATCTTTTTCATATCTTCCTCGCTCAGTCCCACATCCGAAAGATCGATCTTTCCGTCTTTGATCTTCGAATTCATCGTATCCAAAATGGCTTTTGGCTGCTCGTGGATCTCTTTCATCATAAAATGCTCAAAGCCGCCTTTTTCTGCCGCTTCCGCATCCCATTTGATCTCTACCAGTTCTTTTTGGATCTCATCTCCATCCAGATTGTAAAAGGTTGCTTTTCCTTCTGCCAATCGTCCAATCTCCATATTCCCAATATAATAGACATTTCTTGTATACTTAAGAATTGCCGGTACATCGGAAGCGATATAACAGTCTCCCTCCGCTACTCCAATGATCATCGGGCTGTCTTTCCGCGCCACATAAATTTCTTCCGGATACTCCTCAAACATCAATGCCAGCGCATACGAACCGCGGATTCGCACCATCGCATGGTTGATCGCATCCACCGGTGTATGCTCATATTTTTTATAATAATAGTCCACCAGTTTCACTGCCACTTCCGTATCCGTCGAAGAATAAAACGTGTACCCCTTTTTCAGGAGCTTTGCCTTTAATTCCTGGTAATTTTCAATAATTCCATTGTGAACTCCCACGACATTTCCATCATCGCTTACATGTGGATGTGCATTTACCTCCGATGGCTCGCCATGCGTCGCCCATCTCGTATGTCCAATACCACAGTCTCCTTTTACCGCGCGTCCGTCATCGGTCTTTTCAATCAACCCTTTCAGACGCCCCTTTGCTTTTACTACTTTCACTTCCTGCTTATTATCCCGAACAGCAATTCCTGCTGAGTCATAGCCACGATATTCTAACTTCGACAACCCATCCAAAAGGATCGGCGCTGCCTGCTGTTTACCTACAAATCCAACGATTCCGCACATATCATTACCTCGCTTTTTCTAGTTATCTCCGGATGGCAGTCACCACTCGGAGAGAAATAAGTACTCTATCTTATTATATGTGTAATGGGGGGATTTTGCAACTGGTTTTTGGGAAAAGGAAACTATATGACCAATGCTCTACCGTTCCATCAGCTGCCTGCTCAATTCCCGTACCTGCCCAATCTGCTTTTCAAACATCATGTCCCACAATTCCAGACATTTTTCTGCCACTTTCTTGTCAGATTCATCATACGAATTTGCGGATTCATCATACAGCGCAAGGATAAGTTTCGAAACCTCACTCTCTATACCCCATTGTTTTTCCAATTCTTCCAGACTAACCTCTATTAAATTTTCACACAAAGCAATAATAATTTCAGCATAATCCTTTACACAACATGCATTTTCTTCTAAAAATCTAACAAACGCAAACGTCACCTTTCTACTTACCTGCGATTGCATGATAAGTATCAAAAATTGGGAGTCGCGTTCAATATCTACCAGATTATCATAAAAAATGTTTGCCAGCGGAAATTCAAGATTCATGTCCAGATTTCTATATCTTAAAATAATATTCTTGCTTGTCTCCCGGTACTCATCGTATTTTAGATAAATGACCGCCATATCCAATATATATCTTACCTGTTCTTCATTTAAATTTTTCATATCCGTTATTACATCCGAAAACTCTCTGTCCCGAATATAAAATTCACAGATGGAATATGCACCGCATTGCACAAGATACTTTTCTTTTGCTTCAAACCATTTTAGAGCCACTTCTAAAACTCGCTTTTTGTATTTCAAATATAATCGAAAAAGCATCTCCCTTGAATTTGGAAACCTTGCCATCCTGACATCTGATTCATACACATGAAGTATCCTTTGTTCTGCCCATTCTCTATCAATATTATAAACTGGACACAATGCATAGAGAGAGGCCATTCTGAGAACCACATCCTCCTCTAAAGAACATCGATCTATGCATTTTTGAAACAATGGCAGAAACTCTTTATTTTCCCATAAAAGGTCTCCCACTGTCCTTATCGCACAACCTTTTAGATCATTTAACACCTGACATAATACTCCTTCGCTGTCCATCTCCTGTGCATTTTTTTTCGTTTTATCTTCTTCGTTATCAAAAATGATAATTTCTTTAAGTTTTTTAATCACCTGATCTGACCACTGAGACTTTTTAAATCTCCCGATTATTTTACAAAAATGCACTTTTCTCTGATCATTGAGATCACACGGAAATTCGCGAAACAGTTGTTGTAACAAATTTTGTTCAATCTTCTCAAAAACCTTATCTTCTGAGTATGCCACACCAGCATACAAGATATCAATATAAACCGGTATCACCTTTTCTTTATTGCTCATAACCATTTCCAACATCTCCACTGGTTCTCTCTGCACTGCCAACTCAAAATCCTCTGCAAACATACCCAAAGAACTCTCGATAAAACCACCCTTTACCTCTTTCCAGGAGCAATGATTATCTTCACTTATTTTTTTATTGGTAATAATCTTCAGCCACTGCTTTGCCGCTATCTCTTTGCCTGATACCGGAGAGTGAACCCAGCCTGAATGTCCTTCGCCGTCTATATAACGCTCCGCCTTTCCCTGAAATTTCCTGTCAAGCACATTATATAAATTTTTATACTTTTTTGCAAGACGATTCTGTGCAACACTCTGCAATATATGATATTGAAAATCTCCCCAATAACTCCAGTATACTCTCCTGTATTTTTTTTGGCTGTTAAATTCTATCCTTCTTCTATACCATTCTACACTATCTGATGGGACATACTTTATCACTTCATCAAGAAATGTGTCCAACACCTCTTCCCCACAGTACAAAGTGTGAACCTCTATCCCTTTCTTAACCAGTCCCAACCGATCCTTAGCCCCGCTTGTCCAGTCAAATGCCCGCCCTTCAAAGTCTTCTGACAAATATGCAATAACTCGATTGCTATATGTCTTTGGCAAAAATTGGAATCCATATAAAATCAGTTCGTTATAAAGATCATAGTTTTTTCCCATATAGGGAAAATAATACTTCCAAAAAGCCTCCGGATCTGCAGCAATCATCGCAGCATCTGCTTTTTTTAATAATTCCATCGCCGTTCTCTCTATGCCTCTGTGATAGCTGTGTCTCCCATTCCAGGCGCTGTAACGTATTTCTGTGTTATTCTTCATTGGCACATAGGGAATCAATTGATCCAGCACAAATTTGGAATTATGCACGAAAAAGGAATCCGATTCGTCGACCAATTCTTCCTCATATTGATATACCGTTTTTCCCTTTGATGTAATTTTATGCTTTAACCAAAGTGCTATTAACTGAATCGTTCTTGTTTCGCAATGTTTCATCATTGCTTTAATATCAATATAACATTCCGTTGACCATGCCGGATATTTATCATAAAACTTCATCCGAAGTTCAAACAATTTATCGCTTTCTTCCATAATATCATGATAAAAACACCCAATAAACTGCCTATCATCCTCTCCTTTTTCAAAAGAATGCTTTTCGATAAATGCAACTGCTTCATCGTCCAAGTCCGGACTGATACTTTTGAGTAGTAGAAATACTCTATTTTTCTTATCAGCATCCATATACCACTGTTCAAAAAGCCCTGATTTCCTTAGTGTCGTAATATATATATGTTTTCCCCATACAACATTTTTAACAAAATATTCGCAATTTGTTTCATCCTGACATTCTTGTTTTACATACTGAACAATCGCCTCATCCGGCTCCATTATCTGACGTAAGATCTCGTAAAATACATATCTGACATAAAATCTTATCCCCGAAGACTCCAGCATCTGACGACCGGCAGTCAAAAAATCTCCACTGTCATACTCCAATAAATTTTGCAAAAACATCTGTACCTGATAGCGCTTACCTGGTGTCTGCTCACTCTTATCTCCGATGATTGCTTCTATCTTATCCCCTTGATAAAACTGATTGGTCATTTTATTGGAAATAAAATAATCTAAAATCGATTGATGAACAAATCCAACTTTCTGTCCTTCTACCACAAGTAACTCTGAGGACACCAAATAATCAATCCCTCTCTCATCCGTAGAAAGAATCTTTCTCGGTGCATACAGGCGTCCTATCCGATCCAGTACGTCCACAATACCATGTACCGTCTCCTGAACCACCTTTTCTTCTACCCCCACTCTACTGCTATTTTGACAAATCTGCCGAAACCAATATTCAATCAAATGACTCGTTGTTGTACAATCATCATATATCTCGCCTTTCTCTAAATGCTGCCATATATAAAGGTTACTTGGAACTTGTAGCAAACGCCGTGTCTTCAAAGTTAACTGTTCATACTTTTGCCCCACAACCTTTTTCACGACCACTTCATCAAAATCCTTAATTACAATTCTTTTCCATGCTTTCTGATAACGATTCACATCTTCTTCAAACAGAGATTTAATATTACTGTCATTGTTTAAATCATATTCTCGGCATACAAATACAATGACCATTTTCTTATCACGCTCTTCATTTAAATGTCGAACCTGCCGTATCATTTCCATGCAAACCGATAATGCTTCGCTTGAATTGGCCTGCGTCCATCTCAGTGCATCCAGCTGATCCAACACCAAAACGCCCCTTCTGTCCCTTGATAACGCATTAAGAGCATATACAACCGAGCCGGAAAATCCCAGCTCTTTCCCCCATAAATCACTGCTTCCACGGGGAATCCTTCGATCAAGTTTAATCGCAATATACGGAATGTCTTCTTTTTCACAAAAATCCAGAACCGCTTCGGTACATCCGCTTTTTCCATATCCTGCATTTCCTGATACAACAAATGACTGCCCCTCATTGATTGCCTTTATACACTCTGCAAATTCACTTCTCTCAATCAATCCCTCCTTCAATGGTTTAAAACAGTTCCGATACTCTTTATTGACAAATTGAACCCGCGGCAATATCCGCCGGTCACCATCAATCAGCCTCATCTTTATCCTCTGTTTTTCAAAATACTGACTTAATACTGCCGTCGTGATTGCTTGCCCATAGATTTCTGAATCCGTAACCAGCGCAACAAAGGCCTGATATACTTTCTCTTTCTCACTGGTAAAAAAATGATCAATATCCTGAAAAATGCTTTCCCGTAATACGTACTCTGAAATCTGCTTAAAATGAATTCTCTTTAAAAGCTGAATACTCCTACTGATATCTACAGGCTTCGAAATGTCCAATCCCATTCCTTTACAAAATTCTTTATAAAAATTTTGAAATTCTCTACTGGCTGTCTCTATCTGATATTGATAAAAATCATTTGGATTACCATTTGAATTTACCGTACGATCATGCAGATCCACCATATAACTGCATCCTACTGCACTGACCAGCGCTACTTCTCTATCACCTTCGCGCTCCAATTGTTTTTTCCAATTGCTCAATATATTTCGTGATTTCAAATCAGAAATTGACCAATATTCTTTGCTAGCATTTCGTGCCTTGCATTGTTGATGTTCCTTTCGCCCAGAACGGTCTGTAATCAATATATCCGTCCCGGCTTCATCCTCCCCCAGCGCTTCTATCACAATGCTATCGTTAACTTCTCTAAGAACTTTGAGCAATTCATAAATAATACATTTTGTCTCATATCTATTACCCAGTTTATCTGCTCTTCCGCCTTTTTCTAATGGCATATTAAAAACCTCCTACCGAACGACTTCTTTATCAATATTTCAAGTTATTTACCCCATTGCAAATACAATTCTTTTATTTTATGTGGATAAATCGTTTCATTAAAGCAATTTTCTTTTTTTAATACATAGTCCCAAAACTCATCTTCCCATGCATCACTATTTACCAACAACGGAACATATACTGCTTTCATTTTTAGTATATCTAATTTATGTACCTCTAGATATGATTTTTTTAATAAATCACATTTCTTCTCTGCTTTACTAATATTACGTTTTAATTCTTTCATTCTTTTTCTCGTATTGAAATAACGTTTTCGCTCTAATTCTATATTTGAAATCTTTTCTGTAACATCAACGCCATATTCCATTAATTCTAATGCTGTTTCTTGCTTGTTATTGGCTACATACTTTTCCAGCAAAGCACCTATTATTAGTTGAGAATCATATTCTTTCATGCCTTGCTTTAAATTGCACAATAAATTTTCTACATTTGCTATTTCAATAGATATATTTTTCGTTGTTATTCTTCCAATTGAAAAGTACTTTTTCAATGTTTTTACCATAGATAACTTATACTTTTTCACTACATGTTTTACGACCACTTCCCAATTAATCCAAAAATCAATTGGTTCATTTGTTTTACTATCTTCAATATACAAACATAGTACATCTAACATGTCCATATATTGACCATTTTTTTGCTTTTTAAATATGTCTTTACTATCTTCCAAAAAGAAAGATGTAGTAAAATAATCCTCCCCCTCATCATCAAGAAATAAATTTAAATTTCTTTGTGTTCCATCTAAAAACTTGTAAAAAATCTTATTTGCTCTAACGTTACTTATACTTTTCTCTTGATCAAAATCAATAACAATTTTATTCTTTAAAATATCAATAACATTATCATACGAAAAATAAGGAAACCGTCTATACAAGACATTTTTAATTGCAACTGTTTTTTCATGTTCAAAAAACAATTGAAAAGATTGATTCTTAGGGACCTTTTCTATTTCCTGAATTTTTTGTTGATTATAAGATGTATATTTTATATTTCCGGTCAACGTATCTCTAAAAAAATTCATCTGAGAATAGGAAATAGATTTTTCCATTATCATATAATGAAATATTGTTCGTACAAACTTATGAAATCCTAACAAATGATAAAAATTACCCTCTTTGAATATAAAATCTATTTTCTCATCATTATTCAATATTGCATGATATTTTTTTCCTAACAACTTAGAATATTCTTTTGCCAAATAACAAAAATCAATATCTTCTTCCCTTAATTTATCTGATTTTCCCTGACCTTTTCTATATTTTTTGTACTCTTGGTATCCCTTTTTCTTTTTTGCCATAATATCCCCCCTGTATATAAATAGGGAACCAAATATCAAGATATTGGCTCCCTGCTTTGTCTTATTAAAGCACGTTTTTTTCGCTTGCGCTATCTAGGTCCAGTGCGCCACCCTGGGCTTAAACCCCGTCACTTCTGAAAACTCAATCGAGTCAAGAGACCTCCTTTAATCCACTCCTAGAATTAGATTACTGTCATGGGCACCCGCTCTTATAATCGAAATCCATCAACACAAAAGCTAGGTAATAGAACACTTCTGCTCTATTTACTATATAATACACCACGCCCATCGAACAAACAACAAACATTATGTGAATTTTTTGTAAATTCTTCTCCATCCTCATGCAAATACGCCATTTAACAATCCCACCTCACACATATTTTTATATATTTGTTCCGGATAATACGGCAAAAACTGTCTCATGCTTTCAAATCCGATGCTTTTCTTCTTCATATAGCTGATCAATCGGTTTGTCAATTCTTCTCCGTCCACTTCTGAGATATCTACAATCTCCTTTAGCAAATCGAGGAACTGAAGCGTTACCACATTTTTCTCATCTATTTCAAAGTATGGCTTCCGTAAAATAACACGCAGTTTTGCAACCTGGGTCTCCTGGTACTCCGTTGTAGCCTTGTTCGTATAAATCTCATAAGTTCCGGGAATCTGAGTTGTCAGACCAAGCTGGTTTGCAAAGACAATTCCGCCTACGTAACCACAACAAATTTCCCCATCCATTAGGTACTTCTTTCTGATAACTTCATCAACAGACAGCGTTGAACCAGAACGAAACATTGACTTTTGAGGAATGTAATATATCCCCACATCAAAACGTTTTAACTGCCCGGATTCCATCAGTTTCTTCATCTGCTGGCGGACGGATACTGCTTTGATATCAGGTATATTTAGCTCTGAAAGAAAAATCGGTTCGTTCGGTTGGTAATTGTTTTCTATATAACTGTACACTTCATTTACCAATGCCATTCTCTTCGCCTCCCTTTTACTACTTATTAGGAATATGTTCTTTCTGCATTGTTATTATACGTTAAAGGTCAAAAAATGCAAGTCTAACCGTAAACGGTTTGCTTAATACATTGAATAGCCGAGTCGTTCACGCATTTTAGGGAACTTTTTATACAAAAACACACTAAAAAGTTCCCTAAACTCTTTCTTAAAAACAGGACCTGCCAAAAGCAGATCCTGTTTTCATTTCTAAATATATTACATTTTACTTGTAAGCCAAATTAGAATTTGCCGTTATCAGCAGCTTCCTGAATGGATACAGCTACTGCAACTGTCATACCAACCATAGGGTTGTTTCCGGCACCGATGAGTCCCATCATTTCTACATGGGCTGGTACAGAAGAAGATCCTGCGAACTGTGCATCACTGTGCATACGTCCAAGAGTATCTGTCATACCGTAAGAAGCCGGTCCTGCAGCCATGTTGTCCGGATGAAGGGTACGTCCTGTACCACCACCGGATGCTACAGAGAAGTATTTCTTGCCCTGCTCAAGGCACTCTTTCTTATAAGTACCTGCTACCGGATGCTGGAAACGTGTAGGGTTTGTAGAGTTACCTGTGATGGATACGTCTACGCCCTCTTTGTGCATGATCGCAACACCTTCCTGAACATCGTTTGCACCATAGCAGTTTACTTTGGAACGAAGTCCGTCAGAATAGGAGATTCTCTCGATTTCTTTTACGGTGTTTGTATATGGATCATATTCGGTCTCAACAAAAGTAAATCCGTTGATACGGGAAATGATCTGTGCAGCGTCTTTTCCAAGACCATTCAGGATTACGCGGAGAGGTTTTTTACGAACTTTGTTCGCTTTCTCAGCGATACCGATTGCACCTTCTGCTGCTGCAAATGACTCATGTCCTGCGAGGAAGCAGAAGCACTCTGTCTCTTCTTCAAGAAGCATTTTACCAAGGTTACCATGTCCAAGACCTACTTTACGTGTGTCTGCAACAGAACCCGGGATACAGAAAGCCTGAAGACCTTCTCCGATGGCAGCGGCAGCATCTGCTGCTCTTCTACATCCTTTTTTAATTGCAATTGCTGCTCCTACCGTGTAAGCCCAGCAAGCGTTTTCAAAACAAATTGGCTGAATGCCTTTAATCTGGTCGTATACATTTAAGCCAGCATCTTTTGTGATTTTCTCAGCCTCTTCAATGGAGGAGATACCGTACTCATTCAATACACTATTGATTTTATCAATTCTTCTTTCATATGATTCAAATAAAGCCATTATTTCGTTACCTCCTTATATTATTTTGCAACTTCTTCATCGGTTCTTGGGTCGATGAGTTTCACAGCATCGTCAACACGTCCATACTGACCACATGCTTTTTCGTAAGCTGTATTCGGGTCATCGCCTTTTTTGATGAAGTCAGTCATCTTACCAAGGCTAACGAATTTATAACCGATAATCAAATCATTTTCATCGAGAGCGATTGCAGTTACATAACCTTCTGCCATCTCAAGATAGCGAGGTCCTTTTTTCAATGTACCGTACATTGTACCAACCTGGGAGCGAAGTCCTTTTCCAAGATCTTCCAGTCCTGCTCCGATTGCCAGTCCGTCTTCTGAGAAAGCACTCTGGGAACGTCCATAAACGATCTGAAGGAACAGTTCTCTCATTGCTGTATTGATGGCATCACATACAAGGTCTGTATTCAATGCTTCCATTACCGTACGTCCCGGAAGGATTTCAGCTGCCATAGCTGCGGAATGAGTCATACCGGAACATCCGATTGTCTCGATCAAAGCTTCCTGGATAATACCTTCTTTTACGTTCAAGGTAAGTTTACAAGCTCCCTGCTGTGGAGCACACCAGCCTACACCATGTGTAAAACCGGAAATATCTTTTACTTCTTTTGCTTTTACCCATTTTGCTTCTTCTGGAATTGGGGCACAACCGTGATTAACACCCTGAGCAACCGGGCACATGTTTTCTACTTCTTGTGAATAAATCATGTCGATAGAATCTCCTTTCTTTTTGCGTCACATTCTTACAAAAGTGTACAATATTTTTCAATAAATGTCAACCTCCCCGAGGATTCGTTGGCACAAAAAATTTTTATTCGTGTTTTTTTATCACTTCGTTCTGATTTTTGTAAATACTTCTGTCCGGAATGTAACCACGCACGGACGACAAAGGATATACATTGGAGTGGCTTCCGATGACCGTTCCCGGATTCAGAATGCTGCCACAGCCTACTTCCACAAAACTTCCCAAGATGGCCCCCACTTTTTTGCGTCCGGTAGGGATCTTCTGCTCCCCGACACGGATTTCTACCAGTGTTTTATCGGATTTCACATTGGATGTGATCGAGCCGGCACCCATATGTGACTTATACCCCAGAATAGAGTCTCCTACATAATTGTAATGCGGCACCTGGACGCCATCAAAAAGGATCACATTTTTAAGTTCGGTCGAATTGCCGACGACAGCGCCCTTTCCCACGATCGCATTGCCGCGGATAAATGCACAGTGACGAATTTCCGCTTCCTCATCGATAATCAAAGGGCCGTTCAGGCAGGCTGTCGGTGCAACCGTCGCATTTTTTGCCACCCAGATATCACCATCACGCTTTTCAAAACGGTCTTCCGGAAGAGTTGCTCCGATCTTCTTTATGATGTCACCGATGTCCGCAAGCACCTCATACGGATAATCATAAGCTGCAATTTCCTCCCATGCGAGGGAATGATGATCTTCAAATAATTGTTTATTCGTAATTTCCTGAGCCATTTTACTTTTCTCCTTTTTTCTTGTTCTTATTAGGCGTTTGACAAACGCCGAAACCCACTATTTTTCTGGGTTTTTTTGCTTGAAT
>ERZ808252.225-NODE-225-length-59289-cov-4.175507_pt1 | contig 59289 bp, 52 predicted proteins | sample MGYA00521242_ERZ808252 | MGnify/ENA primary metagenome ERZ808252 (study PRJEB31516, sample SAMN03275581) | gut metagenome | biome: mammalia-associated habitat; material: feces | host: Papio cynocephalus | place: Kenya | collected 2012-08-07 ... | reverse complement strand
TGGTTGTGAACAAGCCCAAAGGAATGGTTGTGCACCCGGCACCGGGGCATTATGATGACACCTTGGTGAACGCAGTGATGTTTCATTGTAAAGACAATCTGTCCGGTATAAACGGCGTTCTGCGGCCGGGAATCGTACATCGGATCGATAAGGACACAACAGGTGCTCTGATTGTATGTAAAAACGATAAGTCCCATCAGAAGATTGCAGATCAGTTGCGGACGCATTCCATCACAAGGAGTTATCGTGCTATTGTATACAATAACTTTTCTGAAGAAGAAGGGACGGTTGATGCACCCATCGGAAGACATCCAACCAATCGGAAAAAAAGAATGGTAACAACCAAAAACAGCAAAGAAGCGATTACCCATTATAAGGTTTTAGACCATTTGAACCGGAAATTTAATTATATTGAATGTCGTCTTGAAACGGGAAGAACACATCAGATCCGCGTTCATATGTCACATATCGGACATCCTCTTTTAGGGGATGAAGTGTATGGGCCGGTTAATTCAAAATACAAAAATCTGCAGGGGCAGACATTACACGCGGCAACGATAGGATTTATTCATCCTACAACTGAAGAATACATGGAATTTTCAGCACCGCTCCCGGATTATTTTGAAAAACTACTAAAAACACTTGCATAAAATTGTGAAAAAATGCCCTTGACGTCGAGGTTCTATTGTAGTAGAATGAAATTACTTACTTGTTTTTGTGTACAATATGCGGTTCTACAATTGAAGAACAAACGCTAATTTGGCTTAGGAGGAGGCATGATAAGAATGAGCCAGCAAAAAGAAAAGGAAATACGCTTACATGAAGGGGAATTAAATGTTATGGAGTTGCTGTGGAGCAACAAAGTCCTCGCTGCAAAAGATATTTCAAAAATTATCAAAGAATATATTGGATGGGAAAAAAATACAACATATACGTATATCAAACGATTGATCGATAAAGGTGCAATTACTCGCGAGGATCCGGGATTTTTATGTCGTCCGGCGATATCGAAAAAAGATATTCAGGAAATTGAGACATCGGTATTGATGAAGAATTTGTTTCATAATTCGTTTACATGTTTTATCCAGGAGTACATCGGTAATAGGAAGTTATCAACAGAGGAACTGTTCGAGCTGCAAAAGATTATCCAGAACAACCGTGAGTAAACAGAATATCATTACATAGAAAGGCATATCTTTTGGGGGTATGTCTTTTTCATATCAACAACTCTTATTGGTATCGAATGGTAGGTATCGAATAACTCTATTGGACAAACTCCAGTTTTTCAAAAAGATATATACAAATCAGAAAGAATGTGTTATAATGGAATTATAACGAAGAAATGGCTGTTAAAGCTGTAAAGGAGGTCGTGTAAATGGCTGCAAAGAACCGGGTAACTTATCATGAGGAAAATATCAATGCGAATACATTGAAATTACGTGAAGTCCTGCAAACGATGCCACGTTTCAGCAAGGATTTTTTTCGGGCAATTGAACCTAATACATCGGCAAAGACAAGAATTTCTTATGTATATGACATACGTTTGTTTTTTCGCTTTTTGCTTCAATCCAATCCTTGTTTTAAAATGAAAGACATAAAGGACATTCAGCTGCAGGATCTGGAGCAATTGCAGGCGGTTGATATCGAAGAATACCTGGAGTATTTGAAACTGTATGTAGATGAGGATGGAAAAACACATACCAATCAGGAACAGGGCTTACATCGCAAATTAGCCGCCTTACGAAGCTTTTATGCATATTATTATAAACGGGAAATGATTTCGAATAATCCAACCTTGATCGTGGATATGCCGAAACTGCATAAGAAAGAGATTATCCGCTTAGAATACGATGAGGTTGCGGAACTTCTTGATTATGTAGAACATGGGGGAGAAAAACTTTCCGGGATGAAGAAAGTGTATTTTGAAAAGAATAAAGTCCGGAATCTGGCACTCTTCACTCTCCTGCTCGGAACAGGCATTCGAGTTTCCGAATGTGTCGGACTGGATCTGGAAGATGTTGATTTTAAAAATAATCGTATCCGGATCATACGAAAAGGTGGGAAAGAGGACTTCGTCTATTTTGGCGATGAGGTTGCAGAGGCTTTGTACAATTATGTGGAAGAACGAAAGAATATTGCTGCCAAGCCGGGACATGAACATGCACTTTTTCTGTCGGTTCAAAAGCGCCGGATCTGCGTCCAGTCCATTGAAAACTTAGTGACAGATTGTGCCAGTCAGGTCACATCGATCAAACATATTACACCGCATAAACTCAGAAGTACCTATGGAACCGCGTTATATCGCGAAACAAGCGATATTTACCTCGTAGCTGAAGTATTAGGCCATAATGATGTTAATACGACGAGAAAGCATTATGCAGCGCTTGGGGAAGACCGAAAAAGGATGGCTGCCAAAGCAGTTTCCCTTCGAAAAGAGAACTAGGAAAGAAATTAAAAGAAAAACAGAAAAGAACAAGCCCGATAGACAGAGTCTAGACAGAGTCATTTCGGGGTTGTTCTTTTCTGGTGCGTTTCGTATTATTTATTCTTATTTTCTGCCTGTTGGATAGGTCGTAAAAATCTCATTGATCGTATCGTATATAATTTTGGCAGAATTACTCTGGAAAGAGGAACTGGTAAGTTTTCCGTAATCACTGCTTCCGGAAATGAATCCAAGTTCAATTAACACGGCAGGCACGGTATTGTGTTTCGTTACATAATAACCGGCAGTTTTAACACCACGGTTTATTGTGCCAAGTCTTGTTACCAGGTTATTTTTGAATAATGTAGCAATGGCTTTACTTGAAACACCGGAAAAACTGCTGGAGTTATTAGTCGGTGAATAATATACTTCGGTTCCATTTGCACTTGAACTTGATGCAGAGTTCATATGCAGACTCACAAAGATATCTGCGCCGACTTTGCTGGCAAAGGCGGCACGCTTGGATAATGTTACAAATACATCGGAACTTCTGCTCCAATATACTTTAGTATCCGGTGCATTGGAAGAAAAATATCCTTTCATTAAGGTATAAATAATCTTATAGTTGAGATCCTTTTCTTTTGTTCCATTATGAGTAGCTCCGGAGTCATAACCGCCATGCCCGGCATCCAATACTACAATGTTTTTATAGATGGTACGCGGATCCCCTACAGAAACAACAAAGGAATCGGATTTTTCATAAATCTTATAGCCCTGCAGTTTTGATGTGCTTACTGTAATCTCTGTATTTCCGTCAACAAGATTTGTACTAACTCCGGTAATCACATTGCTGCTGATTGCAATCGGATTTTGATCATAAAAATCCTTATAGTTTCCGGAAATAATAATTTTAAATTTATTGCTCTGATATAAATCTTCATTTTTTACGGATTGAATCGTAACACCGCTTGGTTTTTTCAATTTCAAAGCATAATCTCCGCCTACGTATTCACCCATAATATTAATGGTAAGTACACCATCCAGTGAGGAGTAAGCAAAGTCAGAATCTCCCATGCAGGAAATATTTATCGTGATAACGCCACTTCCATCTTCTGTTACTTCAAACTTCTCAATTTCATTGATAAAGTTTTCAAAAGAAAACTGGTCAAGAAGATATTTGGAAGTTTTTGGTATTGTAATGCTGATTACTTTTCCGTTTTTGGCAACGGTAACCTGATCCATAATTTCTTTTTTTGTACCTTTGATTTCAAAGGAAATACACTGTATGGCTGGATTATAGGTCGCTTTTGCATCTGTAATGTAGTTGATTGATGCATCCGTAGCTTTTTTGCTGTCTGCTGACCATGAAAAGTATATTAAATCATGGACGGATAATAAAGTTTTCTTTTTCTCCCATTTATAGGAATAGCCAAGTGCTGTTAAAACCTGCTTTGCCGGGATACATAAAACTTCACCTTTGTTATCTTTTCTGGTTACAACATACATTGGTTTTGAAAGGGAAACGGACTCGTCATTTACAGACATACTGTCTGCGTTTAAGGTTAATTTCAGTTTCTTTTCCGTTGCGGTATTTTGGACTTCCAATGTCTGATTTGTTTCATCGTAAGTATATTTTAATCCTAAAGTATTGCTTAACACCTCTTCTGCCGGTACGTACATCGATCCGGAAATCTTAAGAACAGGCATGGAACTAAGTTTAATGGATTTATCATTAAAAGTAAGATAATCCGAATAAACAGTGGTTTTTGTATCTTTGTCTAAGTAAGAATAGTGAAATTGTTTGGTTAAGGTTATAATAGAACCTTTCGCACTATATTGAAAACCGAGATGTTTGCATAAAAACTTTGCCGGAACTAAAATACCGGATGTTTTTTTGCGGACATAGTTTACTTTAACCGGTGCCGAGGTTAAACGATATTTTTTCCCATTTACATAGGCATTTTTCTTGCCAACAGTAAGTGTTACTTTAACACCATCCCGTGAAAAGGTTAAACGTTTTTTGGAAGCATTGTAAGATGTCTTCACTTTTAAGCCTTTTTGAAATACATCTTTATAAGGAACCATGCGGGTTCCATTTATTGTCAGGCCTTTTCGGGAACTTTTGGTAACCGTTTTGTTTTGATATCGTACTGTAGATTGTGTTTTTTTGTAATACGTTGTCTTCCCGTTTAACTTTACTCTTAAAGTAGCTGCATTACTGGTTGAAGGAATAAGCAGAATGTTTAAAAGTAGTAAAGCAAAAAGTGAAAGAAGTATTTTTTTTGCATAGGTTGCTTTTGGTGTGTTCATTTTGATCTCGCCCCTTTTGTAATTTCATGCAGTTATTGTAACAATTGTTCTTGGCACAATTATGGCATAGTCGAAATCCAATGAAGAAGCAGACTATCCGGCAAATGAATAAATGATACAAGGTCTCAAACTATTCAAAAAATAAACGTGTTAAATCTCTTTGTTTTGCTGGTAAATAGGGACAATGATATACCGGCCGGAATAAATCCTATCATCATTTGAAATATGATTCAGGCTTTTGATCTGCTCAACGTAGGAAGCAATTTCATCGTCGGAAGCATCCTCATCCTGTAAATGTGTCTTTGCGATCGACCAAACGGAATCCCCTTCATATATGAGAACGGACTCATATCGTGAAATGGACCGTGTACTCTCATATTTTGTCTTGGCATTAATGTTTTGAAAAACAAAAAAACACGTACAAATAATAAAAACGGCAATGATACAATGGAAAACAGAAACTCTTTTTTTCATGACAATCACACTCCTTAGTTATGTGGTAATCGAACATAATATCCGAACAAACAATCCGAACACCTGTTTTATATGACTATAATACTACACGAACACGCGTTTGTCAAATGTTTTTTTAAAAAAAGAAAAACGCCCAATACAGCGCGCGTACACAACTGTTTTGAGCGTTCTCATAATATCTAAAAATAATTATTTTCTTATGCTTCCTGGCTGTCTTCGGCCGGTGCATCCTCTTCAAGCGTTTCCTCTGTGTCCTCTTCTGCAGAAGAATTCCCTGCAGCGGCCTGCTCGGCAGCAAGTGCAGCAGCTTCTCTTTTCGCCTTTGCTTCTTCTTCGGTATCGATTTTGATTGCGGAAGTCGACAATTCTTTGATCGCAACGCTAAGCGGCTTTGGATATTTTCCGGTTACCAGAGGCTGTGAACCGGCAATCAGCTGACGGGCACGTTTGGCAGTTGCCAGTACGATGGAATAACGGCTGTTGACTACCGGATGTTCTCCCGGTTCAACATCACTATTTACAACATTCATTAAATCATTATAAGATGGGTGTAACATAATAAAATCTCCTTTCAAAATTGCACATAAATTCTTTTATTTATAAAATGAACTGTTTGTTAAGTAAACAAGTTTATGGTGTTCCAAATTTGTTTAAAGGCCAGATACGTAAGACAACATGGCCGGCAATGTTTTTCTCTTTGATCGGTCCAAGTTCACGGCTGTCAAGACTTACCTCACGGTTATCTCCAAGGACAAAATATTCATCTTCTCCTAAGGTGATCTCTTTCGAGGCTACGCCGGCATCATCGTCTTTCATTACATTTTTTGCGTATTTGTCTTCAATTTTTTTGCCGTTGACTAAAATGTCATTTCCGACAATCTGGATTTTTTCTCCGGGAAGTCCAAATACACGTTTGACATATAATTCCGAATCATTTTCGTCATCAGAGGAATTATCAATTTCCACAGTTCCCTGCATGGAGGCAGGGATTTCAGTGCCACTCTTCCCGTAAGGATAAAACACAATGATATCATAACGGGATGGTTTTGTAAAATGATAGGAAACTTTTTCTACTAATAAACTTTCATTGGTATGAAGTGTGTTTTCCATCGATTCCCCTTTTACAACCGTTCGCTGTAAAACGTGTTCCGGTACCCAGAAGACACACAAAAGAATAAGGGCAATGTAAATTGCAAATTCAATGGTATAACTAAGTTTAGAACGGGTTTTGGGCTTTTGGACAGAATCTGAGGTTTCCGCTGTAATGCTTTCCTCTAATTCGTTTTCTTGTTTTGTCGGATTCATGATAATCTCCCTTCTTTATTTACCTACTAATGTATTTAATTGCTGCTTCATTGTTGTGATCAAATCAGCACAATATACGGTTTTATGATGTTTCGCTTGGATAAGGTGATGAAGTTCTTCCACAGCCTCATCTAACGAATCATTAACAAGTATATAATCATATTTTTCCATGTAATCAGCTTCTTCGGCAGCACGGTTCATCCTGCGTTCAATCTCTTCTTCGGTCTCTGTTCCACGGCCGGTCAGACGGTTTTTCAAAATTTCTGCACTCGGAGGTGTGATAAAAAGAAGCATCGCATCCGGATACTGTTCTTTTACTAACATACCACCATGCATTTCAATTTCCAAAAGAACATCTTTTCCGGCCTCTAATTGCTGTTCTACATATTCTCTGGGCGTTCCGTAATAATTGCCAACGTATTCTGCCCATTCGATCAATTTATCCTTTTTGATCATTTCTTCAAATTCATCGCGTGTTTTGAAAAAATAATCCACTCCATCGACATCGCCTTTGCGCGGATTGCGTGTTGTGGAAGAAATTGACAATTCATAGTCATATTTCTTTCTCAATTCCTTTATAATAGTACCTTTGCCTGCTCCGGAAAATCCCGAAACAACGATTAAAATGCCTTTTTTCATATTAATCTCCAATCTTTTATTAAGAATGATTAAGTCTGTTTGTAATGGTATCCGGCAATAGCGAACTTAATACGATCATCTGGTTTTCCATGACGAGTACCGCTTTTGTCTTTTTGCCACAGGTTGCGTCAATGGCAAGACCGGCATCTTTTGCCGTCTGAACCATACGTTTTATCGGGGCTGCTTCATAACTGATCACACTAATGACCTTTTCTGCATTAACGATATTTCCATATCCAATATTGATAAAAGCCATGGAGCCTTCCTTTCTATCTTTTATTCCAGATTCTGAATCTGCTCACGTATTTTTTCAATCTCTGTTTTTAATAAGATACCAAGATCCGCAATGATAATATCGTTTGCTTTCGATAATGTTGTATTTGCTTCACGGTTTAATTCCTGTGTGATAAAGTCTAATTTTCGGCCGACCGTTTCTTCTTTTTCCAAAGTTTCACGTATATGGCAGATATGACTTTGCAGTCGGACGAGTTCCTCATCCACACAGATTTTGTCAGCGTATATAACAAGTTCCGTAGCAAGAACGGATTCATCTAATTTACTGTCTGCTAACGTCTCCGTAATCTTCGCAGTCAGACGTTCTTTATATTCGGTAAAAACTTCCGGAGAACGCTGCTTGATCTTATTTGTTATTTCCTCTAAATACTCTAATTTCTTTAAAAGATCTGCTTTGAGTAATTCCCCTTCAATCTCCCTGGATTGGATAAAATGATCTAAAGCACCTGTTACCGTACACGATACCAGTTTTTCCAGTTTATCTTCATCAATATGCGCTTCTTCCATTGTATAGACATCCGGATATCTTGAAAGTATGGCTGCATCCAGTCCGGATTTCAGGGAAAAATCCTCGGACAGCTGTTCGATCAGATTAACGTAAGCACGAGCCATATCCGGGTGGTAGGTAACACTTCCTTCGGCCTCTTTGACATTTTCATAATTAACAAAAACGTCAACTTTTCCTCTGCTGATCTTTTCTTTTAATTTTTTCCGAATCATATTTTCATAGGGATTCAGATTTTTTGGAAGTCGTATGGAAATATCACAATAACGGTGGTTTACGGATTTGATTTCCATGACCAGTCGAGATTCTTCATTTTCAGCTTCATAACGGCCGTAGCCTGTCATACTTCTTATCATAACGTCCTCCAAATTTAAAAATGAATCTATGCATTCCGTATTATTATAAAGGAGAAAGACGCATAAGTCAAGATTTCTGTGAGTTTTTTTGAAATTTGACCCGGTTCGTGGATTATAGTATAATAAAATGAGAAATAAAAAATGGAGGAATTTGATATGGCTTTTGATGGCTTTTTGATGGCTGCCCTTACAAAGGAATTGTCCGATCGTCTGACAGGAGGGCATTTACAAAAAATTTCACAGCCGGAACAGGATGAATTGATCCTTGCTGTGAAAAATAACAGGCAGACATGGAGAATGGTTTTATCGGCAAGCCCTTCTCTCCCCCTTATTTATCTGACAGATAAGAGCAAAGTGGCACCTCTTACCGCTCCTAATTTTTGTATGTTGTTGAGAAAACATTTAAGTGGTGCGCGTATCTGCCGTATTTATCAGCATGAACTGGAACGGGTTGTTTTTATAGAGTTTGAAAACAGAAATGAACTGGGAGATCTGGTACACCGAAATCTCGTAATTGAGATTATGGGAAAACACAGCAATATTATATTTTTGGATGAGGAAAATACGATCGTGGACAGTATCCGCCATGTGTCAGCACTGGTTAGCTCTGTACGCGAAGTTTTACCGGGAAGGACATATTTTATCCCGAATACGCGGGAAAAACATAACCCTTTTGAATTGACGACGGAATTGTGGATGACGGAATTGACAAAACAGCCGGTGTCTATTGCCAAAGGGTTGTGTAATTATCTTACCGGATTTAGTTTTTCTATGGCGCAGGAGGTGGCTTACCGCTGTCATTTGGATGGGGATGCCCCGATTGCTGCCTGCAATGGAAATCAACTGTCGGCTCTTCTCTCCTGCCTGCGTGAATTGATGGAGCACGTAAGAAACGGCGGCTTTAAACCGGAAATTGTGTTTCATAACGAGGAACCGGTTGAATTTTCAGCGTTTGAGATGAAACGATATGATGCGGAAGGATACGAACATCGTTCGTTTGAATCGGTCAGCCGGATGATCGAAGTGTTTTACGGCGAAAAGGAAACGATTCAGAGAATCCGCCAGAAATCTGCAGATTTGCGTAAAAATGTAACCAATCTTCTGGAACGCGACCAGAAAAAGATCGACATTCAGCGCAAGCAGTTAAAAGACACCGAAAAACGGGAACGTTTTAAAGTGTACGGCGAACATATCAATACGTATGGCTACCAGCTGTCGCCGGAGGACAAGGTGCTGCACTGTACGAGTTATTATGATGGCTCGGAACTTTCGATTCCGATTGATCCAACGAAAACGCCGGCAGAAAATGCCAATAAATATTTTGACCGTTACAATAAGTTAAAGCGAACCTTTGAAGCGGTTACGGTTCAGATTGAGGAAACCCAGATGCAGATCGATCATCTGGAAACCATTCTCACGGCACTTGATATTGCCAGACAGGAAGAAGATCTTCAGCTGATCAAGCAGGAATTGATTGACAGCGGTTATATGAAAAGCCATGCCGGAAAGAAAAATAAAAACAGCAAGGCAATGCCCAAAAGCAAGCCGCTTCACTTCCGTTCAAGTGATGGCTACGACATGTATGTGGGAAAAAATAATTACCAGAATGATATGCTGACGTTTAAGACGGCGACAGGAAATGACTGGTGGTTCCATGTAAAACAGGCACCCGGTTCGCATGTCATTGTCCAGTGTAACAACGAAGAACCACCGATACGGACCTTTGAAGAGGCAGCAAGCCTGGCGGCACATTTTTCACAAAAAGCATCTTCGGACAAAGTTGAGATTGATTACACACAAAAGAAAAATGTTAAGAAACCAAATGGAAGTAAACCGGGGTTTGTCGTTTATTATACGAATTATTCGATGGTGGTATCGCCGGATATTGATGGAATTGAGGAAGTTCATTAGGAGGAAAAAAGATGGTTCAATACGATGCACATATGCACACACAGTTTTCGACGGACAGTGAAGAGCCGATGGAAAATATGATCCGGGAATCGATCCGGCGAAAACTCCGCGGAATTACGTTTACCGATCATATGGATTACCGGTTCCCTGCTACGTATGACTGGCATCCTGAGGCAGGAGAAAAACCGTTTCAGTTTGATTTTGAAAAATATCGGGAAACGATTGCTTCTCTGCGTGAAAAATATAAAGATCAGATTGAAATCCATACCGGAGTGGAAATTGGATTAAAATGCGATGCCTATGAGGAAAATGTGGCGTTAAGTCAACGTGAGGATCTGGAATATTGTATCGGTTCTATACATCTGGTAGAAAATATGGATCCGTATTATCCGGATTTTTGGGAAAGTTATGGCGAGGAAAACGGTCTGAAACGTTATTTTGAAACAACTTACGAGCAGCTTAAAAATCTGGGAGAAATTCAGATTGATACCGTTGGGCATTTGGATTACATTACACGCTATCTCCCTTCCGGCTATGCGTTTTATCACTATGAAAAATATGCGGAACTGATTGACGAGATCTTAAAGATTGTTCTTGACCGGAATATTATCCTGGAGATCAATACCTCCGGATATAAAAATGGCGGAACCATGCCAAATCCATGTTTTGAGATTATAAAACGGTTCCGGGAACTTGGGGGCGAAAATATTATTTTTGGATCGGATGCTCACGATATTTCCCGCGTCGCAGCTGATTTTGACCGTGCTGCCATGCTGGCAGAAAAGGCTGGATTTCGTGGATATTTGTCGGTTAAAGATCATGTACGGCAGTTTCATTCGTTTTGAGTAAAATAAAATATAAAATTGCATTTGGAAAATACTGGAAGAACGCCGGAGAATCCCAATGAGGTCCTACGGCGTTCTGATATTTTTACTATTTGGAATTAGTATTCTTCTTCGGTATCTTCTTCTCTTTCATGAATATCCGATTTTGGCTTGGAAAGTCCCTCAATCTTGATTCCATGTTTTTCTGCGTAATCCCACAGAGCTGCATGGATCGCTTCTTCGGCAAGAAGGGAACAATGAACTTTTACCGGAGGAAGACCATCCAACGCTTCCATAACGGCTTTGTTGGTTACTTCCATTGCTTCCTGGATTGTTTTTCCTTTTACCAGCTCCGTTGCCATACTGCTTGTTGCTACGGCAGCACCACAGCCAAAGGTTTTAAATTTACAATCCTGAATTACACCGTTATCGTCAATGTCTAAATACATACGCATGATGTCGCCGCATTTTGCATTTCCTACGGTACCAACACCACTTGCGTTTTCAATCTCTCCTACATTTCTTGGATTACTGAAATGATCCATTACTTTTTCGCTATACATTACGATACCATCCTTTCCTTATTTTGCTGCATTTTTCTTTACAAAATCTTCGTACAGTGGAGACATACTTCTCAATTTTGCAACGATGCCCTGCAATTTATCAATTACATAATCCGCATCCTCAATGGTGGTTTCTTCGCTTAATGTCATACGAAGGGAACCATGTGCAATTTCATGAGGAAGTCCGATTGCCAGCAATACGTGGGAAGGATCCAGAGATCCGGAAGTACATGCAGATCCGCTCGATGCACAGATTCCTTCCATGTCTAACATGATCAAAAGGGATTCTCCCTCTACAAATTGAAAACTAAAGTTTACATTATTTGGAAGACGCTTTGTCCGATCACCATTTAAACGGCAATACGGAATGGTCTTTTTGATCTTTTCAATCATATAGTCGCGGACTTCGGTTTCATGTTTAATCCGTTCATCCATAGTTTCTACGGCGATGGAAACGGCTTTGCCAAGTCCTACGATACCCGGTACATTTTCTGTGCCGGCACGGCGTTTTCTCTCCTGTGCGCCGCCATGGATAAAGGAGCGCAGTTTTAAGCCCTTGCGGATATACAAAAAGCCGATTCCCTTTGGTCCATGAAGTTTATGGCCGCTGGCACTCAGCATATCAATATGAAGTTCATCTACATTGATCGGAATCTGTCCAAATGCCTGAACTGCGTCAGTATGGAACAAAATGCCATGTTCTTTGGCAATTTCGCCGATCTCTTTGATTGGCTGAATGGTTCCAATCTCATTGTTTGCAAACATAACAGAAATTAAAATGGTGTCCGGTCGGATTGCTTTTTTCAATTCATCCAATTTCAAAATACCATTTTCATCGACATCAATATAAGTGATTTCGAAACCACGGGATTCCAAATAATCACATGTGTGTAAAATGGCATGATGTTCAATCTTTGATGTAATGATATGCTTTCCTTTATTTTCATAGGCTTCTGCCGTGGCGATCAATGCCCAGTTGTCGGACTCACTGCCGCCTGCGGTAAAGTAAATGTCACGCACATCGGCATGAAGAGCATCGGCAATGATCTGTCTGCTGTCAGTTACCGCTTTTTTATTTTTGGCGGCAAAATCATATACACTTGACGGGTTTCCAAAGTTCTCTGTAAAAAATGGATACATCGCATCAACGACTTCTTTTTTGGTTGATGTGGTTGCTGCATTATCTAAATACACAAATCTACTCATTGTGATCTCCTTTCTCTATTGACAGCCGCAGATCTTATCGGAATCCGATTCCTCAAGCAAGTCGGAAATCATAAGACTATCTACGGCATTATTGATACTTTCGCTTATGCGCTGCCATACCAGTTTGGAAACGCATTGTTTGGATTCTTTGCAGGGACTCCCGTTTTCAATGACTTCGGAGCAGTTTACCGGGGCAAGATCCCCTTCTAAAGCTCTCAGTACATCTCCAACAGAAATTTCATTTTTGGGCTTAGCAAGCGAATAACCACCCTTTGCCCCGCGAACGCTGGTTACAATGTCAGCCCGGCGCAGTTTTGCGATCAATTGTTCCAGATAACTGACCGATATGTCTTCGCGAACTGCGATATCACTTAAGGAAACCGGTTCGGAATCCCCATGTATGGCAATATCAATGACCGCGCGTAAACCATAACGTCCTTTCGTTGAAATTTTCATTGCAATCCTCCTTTAAACAGTGGAATTACATAAGTTTCCCCCGTATAAAAAGGAATGGAAAAAGTCCGACTATTTTAATTCCTATCATTTTTATCGGGATTAAAAATATTATAAACTTTGCCTATTTCTTTGTCAATAACAATTCTCAAAAAAAATATAAAATTTGGCTAAAAAATATCCCATATATAGATCGCTATACATGGGATATTATGATTCTGCTATCCTTATAATATGCAGAGAATATCAGAATTGTGTAGAATCGTTTTATTGATAATATAACTGGTAGTATTCCCGCTGGAATGTACCGTTATCGTAAATATTCTTTTCTGCATATACCTTTTCATTATGATGTGTATGAATGTCTTCAAGATGTTCCACTTCTTTTCTTTCTTCTGCAAGCATTTCAGGAGTGACTGCCTGAATTTTGGTAACATCTTCGGTTGAACCTGAAGTGGCTGCAGGCTGGGAAACAGGTTCTCTTGTCTCCGTTTTCGCCGGTTCCGGTTCTTTTGCCGGTTCCTCTTTTGGTTTTGGAACTTCCGGCATATTGGTAGAACGGATCGGCATACTGGAAGAATACTTGAATTTCTCCGGTTCCGGTTCTTTTGCCGGTTCCTCTTTTGGCTTCGGAACTTCCGGCATATTGGTAGAACGGATCGGCATACTGGAAGAATATTTGAATTTTTCCTTTTCTTCTTCTGCCTCTCCGGTTTGCTTTTCGCCCATTTCCTCCAGAGAAAGTGAAAAACCTTCGTCTTTTTTCTTCTTTGCATTCTTTTTGCGGTTTTTCTTTTTCTCCTTTTCCTGTTTTTTCAAGTCTTTTTCCAGGCTGGAAACCGTAGGAACTTCGTTATAATCTTCAATGATCAGAGACGAAACATCATCAAAATCATTCATTTCTTCGGCAAAGGAACTGCCTTGATCCGGATTGACAGGTTCAAAGTGAAGCGTAAATGGAACTTCTTCCTGTGCCGGTTCCGGTGTTTCAGGTTCTGTGTCGGAAGATACCGGAGTATTCTCTGTTTCGGCATTTTCTTCCGTTGTTTCCGTAGAATTCAATGAGTTTTCTACAACTGTCTCATTAGCCGAAGACATACTCATACTTTCCTGTGATTCCGTTATCACTTCGTCTAATTGCTGGGATAAGGTATCATCCATTGGAGGGATCAGGTTTTCAATCGCACGATCCGCGTCCAGATCTGCTTCAAAATCCAAAGCCGGTTCCGGTTCTGCTTCGAATTGGTAATCTGCTACATCCGGTTCTGCCTGGAATTCCAATTGAGGTTCCGGCTCGAAATGTGGTTCTTCCGTAGCTTCCGGTTGAGGTTCGGATTCAAACTTCAGATCCGGTTCAGAATCCGATTCAAATTCCAGATCCGGTTTAAGTGCAGACTCAAATTTCAAGTCTGATTCCGGTTGAGGTTCCTGTTCTGGTTCAGAATCCGGCTGTGGTTCTGCATCCTGTTCGAAAGTGGATTCTGTTATTTCCGGTTCAGAAGATACGTCTGCAAATGGATCCTCATCCTCTTTGTAATCCAAATTGAATTCCGGATTTTCTTCCTCTTCTCCGGTAAAGTCCAAATTAGCATCCGGATCAAAGTCAAAGTCGGAATTAAAATCCAAATTCGCCTCTTCCGGTTCTTCTTCTACTACAAAGTCTAAATTAGATAACGTCTCATCTTCCTCTTCGCCAAAATCCAAATTTGCTTCTGGAGATTCATCATCATTTTCACTAAAGTCCAGTGTAGCCTTTTCAAGTTTGGATGGATCCGGCTGTATTGATTCCGCTGTGGTTTCAACAGACGGACGATCGTTTACAGATTCATCACCGATCGCATGATCCTCGCTGTCAGCATTGAGGTCATTTTCTTCTTCATGATGTGCTAATGTATTCATGGCGGCAGCAACTAAGTTAGACATATCCAGGCTGGAAGTTGAACCTGCTTCTGCGGCATCCAGATCAAGTGCATCCGATGCAGGTTTATTAATTTCCTCTGCGTCTTTTATGCTGCCTTTAAATGCGCTTAAATCAATGTTTTCTTCCGAATATTGAGGCTCATCTTCCAGATCATAGCCCATATCAAACATATCATTGGTGATCTCCATGATAGGAGCCTCTTGAACGGGTTCTTCGATTGTCGGTTGAAGGTCAGAGATTTCAACGCTTTCTTCTACCTCTGGCTGCTCCGGCATAAGAGCGTCAAGGCTCTCCATAGGAGCAGCATCTGCGGCAGGAGTCTCTTGAACGGGTTCTTCGATTGCCGGTTCAAGGTCAGAAGCAGAAATACTTTCTTCTACCGGAACGGCAGTTTCAAGTTCATTTGCTGTGTCGGTCTGTTCAATGACATCTGCAATGTCTTCCTGCGTTGTCGTCTGCATTCGCTCTATGTTTTCCGATACATCAAGTTGTTTTAACAAATCTAAGACATCGGCATTATTTTCTGGTGTGGAATGATCCATTTCATCAACAATTTCAATGTCTTCTATTTCTGGTTCTGGTGCAGTTTGTTCGTTTTTAATCAAATCTGCAGCTGCCGATAATAATTGTTCTTCATTGTCTTCTGTAACAACAGAATTTGCCATCTCAGATAATTGACTGTCAACATCCGCCGGTTCCGGAACAGGTTCCGAAACGTTTTCTGCAACAGGTTCAACAACAGGTTCAGGAACAGGCTCTACTGCAGGCGCAGGCTGAGGTTCCGAAACAGGTTCTGGCTGAACTTCGACAACAGGAGCAGGTTGAGGTTCTGTAATGGTTTCTACAACAGGTTCCGGCTGAACTTCAACAACAGGCGCTGGAACCGGTTCTTCTACAGGTGCTGGCTGCTCAATGGTTGTGATAGTGTCTGCCTTCTCCCTATCATCTGAAATATCAAGTGTTGTAATGCTTTCCGCATCTTGTGACGGTAAAGCAGTATCTCCCCCAAAATCCAATACATTTTCAGCTGCAAAATTATTTTGAGGAGGGAGCGGCTGTGAAAAAGAATTGCTCTCCGACGTTGGTGTATCGTTTCCAATTACAAATTCTGTGTTCAATCCACCGCCGAGTCCTGAACTAAGACCGGAACCTGCAGGTTGTACAGGCTGTGATGATGGTTCAGAAAAAGTACTCTCCGTTGAGACTACGCTTTCGGGTTGCTTCTTCTCCTCTTTTATTGTATCCTGCTGAGACTCGGTAAAATCCAGAGAAAGCGTCCATTCTGGCAGTTCTTCTGTCGGAGTCCCAAGGGAAATCTTATTTCGTTTTGACATTTGCTATCGTCCCCTTTATATGAATTGGTTTCGTACACATACAGTTATAACTATAATACAACAAAATGGGGTAAAATACAATATCTAAAAAAATTTCATATAAAACTTTTTACAATCATATACATTTTATACAGAAAAAAAGTTAGTAAATGATTGGAAATGGGTAAGGAGCAGAATATGAAAAATAAAATGCTGAAGGGTACGATTATTCTGACGATAGCCGGAGTCATAACAAGAGTTATCGGGTTTTTATATCGTATATTTCTTGCAAATCTTCTTGGAGACACAAAACTGGGAATATATCAGATGATATTTCCAATTTATGGAATATGCTTCACCATATATGCTTCGGGACTGCAAACTGCGGTTTCTCAATTGGTTGCAGATCCACACTTAAAAGATTCAAAGCGCGTGCTGAAAAGTGGTATTATCTGTTCGCTCTGCTGTTCCGTGACATTATCCGTTCTTTTGTTTACTTTTTCGGATTGGATAAGCATTCATTTATTATTTGCAAGAGAAACTGCTTCTTTGCTAAGGATACTTTCCGTTATTTTTCCCTTTTGTGGAATTACCAGTATCATTAATGGTTATTTTTATGGAAAACGTCATGCCAAAGTACCGTCTATCACACAGATTATTGAACAAATTTTCAGAGTAGGATCTGTTGTTGCTATCTTCTTTTGCTTTCACAAACAAATATCTTGTGAAATCGCTGTTTTGGGATTGATTATCGGAGAATTGGCATCTAATTTGTACAATCTTTGGAATATCAGGAGAGAATTTGCCGGAAAAAAACAAAAGTCAAAATCAGGTTATGGGGAGCTGATAAATAAACTTTTGAAACAGGCGGTTCCATTGAGCGCTACGCGGCTTACCATTTCTGTTTTATCCGCTGCAGAAGCTGTTTTAATTCCCATTATGCTGCAATTTTCAGGCTTAAATCGAACCGATTCTTTTGCTTTGTATGGTATCACAACCGGTATCGTACTGCCATTTATACTGTTTCCCGGTACTATAACCAATTCTTTATCAGTACTGCTTCTTCCGGAAGTATCAAAGGCTTATTATGAAAAAGATAACAGCAAAATAATGCGAACCACCCAGATAACGATTAAATACTCTCTTCTGCTCGGCTGTATTGCCATGGCAGTTTTTGTCTGTTTTGGGCCACAAATAGGAAATTTGTTTTTTCATAATGCGCGATCCGGAAAACTACTTTCTCTTTTGTCTATGATCTGTCCCTTTGTTTATGTGTCTACGACACTGGCAAGTATTATAAACGGATTATCAAAAAGCTCGATCACTTTTCGAAATACCGTAATTGGATTGATATTAAGAATCACATTCCTGATTGCGGCAACTCCGTATTTTGGAATATATGGGTATCTTCTGGGGCTTCTGGTCAGCCAGATTCTGATAAGTATTTTGGATGGTTATTATCTTGTAAAAAGGAAGTATACAAAGATCAATTTAATAAAATGGCTGGTTTGTCCGGCGTTGTTATTTATAAGTTCGTGTTATATTGGAAAAAAACTGTTTGTCATAAATGAAATATTGCAATGCCTTCCTTCGTCGATATGCCTTGTTATAATAATGGGAACATTTCTCATTATTCCCATTATTATTCTTTATCAAAGCAAAATGATACAAAGGCAGGATTTTTATTGAAGCATTTTCAGCAATTCCTCTTCTGTGATAATAGGAACACCGAGTTCTTTTGCTTTCTTATTTTTGGAAGAATTCGAAGTAATATCGTTATTAACCAAAAAGGCAGTGTTCTTACTTACGGAAGAACTCACTTTTCCGCCAAGAGATTCAATTTTTTCTTTACATTCGTTTCGATTAGCAAAGTGAGTAAGGCTTCCTGTAATAACAAATGTTTTTCCTTCAAATGAGGCATTTGATGAAATTTTCTCAGGCAGACTTATGGTAAGAAGATTGCTTAACTGATGCAAAAGATCCTGATTTTTTGCATCTGAAAAATAGTCTACAAAAGACTCTGCTAATTTTTCGCCAATTCCATCTATAGCAAGTAAATCATCAACGGATAGGTTTTTATACTCGGTAAGAGGAAGTGGGTATTTCCGGCAGATCAATTTTGCCATACTTAAACCAATTCCCTTAATTCCGAGACTGTAGATAACACGTTCTAAGGCGGCATTTTTAGCGTTTTCAATTGCCTGAATCAAATTTGTGTAGGACTTTTCTCCAAATCCTTCTAAACTTTGAATTTCCTCTTTATATTGCGATAATGAAAAAATGTCTGTTATCTTTTGCAGCCAGCCATGATCAATAAATTTCTCTAAGGTTGCTTCTGAAAAACCATCTATATTTAAAGCATCCCGACTGACAAAGTGGGTAAATGCTTTGATCTTTTTGGCATAGCAGTCTGGATTTGGACAGAATAAAAATTCGGATCCATTTTCGTTGATGATTTTTGTTGGCTGGTGGCATACCGGACAGTGATCAGGAATGTTTAAACCATTACTTTTGGTTAGATTTTCCTGGATCTGTGGTATGATCATATTTGCTTTATATACCGTAATTTTGTCTCCAATGCCTAAAGCAAGGTCTTTTAAAATACTAACATTGTGGACGCTTGCCCGGCTGACCGTTGTTCCCTCTAATTCTACCGGTTCAAAGATGGCAACAGGGTTGATAAGACCTGTTCGTGAAGCACTCCACTCAATTTCATTTAAAGTTGTTTCGGCTAATTCATCCTGCCATTTAAAGGCAATAGAATCCCTCGGAAATTTTGCCGTTCGTCCCAAGGATTGACTGTAAGAAATATCATCATAGGTAAGAACAAGACCGTCACTCGGTAAATCAAAACCATGGGAAATTTCTTCTGAAAAGGTATCTACTGCTTCCACTAGTGTTTGCGCCGTTACTTCTTTATATGGAACAACATCAAAGCCCTGCTGATCAAGCCACTGCAGTTCCTCTTTTTTGGTAGTAAAGGAAATTTCCGGATTGGCTTGAATTAAATTGTATACAAAATAATGAACATTTCGCTGGGCAGTAATTTTGTTATTTAACTGTCTTACCGTACCACTGCATAAATTTCGTGGGTTTTTATATTTTTCCTGAATATCCGAAAAAGAGTCATTTAGTATTTTAAAATCAGAGTATTTTATCAGAGCTTCTCCACGGATAACCAGTGTTCCTAAATAAGGAATTTTCGAAGGAATATTTTTAAAAGTTTTGGCGTTATTTGTAATAACCTCACCAATTTCACCATTTCCACGGGTTAATGCCTTGGCTAAAGTTCCATTTTGATAAGTTAAAATGACACTTAATCCATCTAATTTCAAGGACAATAATCCTTTGTAAGAGGCAAGCCATTGAACCAATTCTTCACGCTCTTTTGTTTTGCCAAGGGAAAGCATAGGGGCGATATGAGGTTCTTTCGGTAATTCGCTAAGGGTTTCATATCCTACCTGTGTTGTAGGACTTCCTGATAAAACGACACCTGTCTTTTTTTCCAAAACGGCCAATTCATCATAGAGCGCATCATATTCAAAATTGGTCATAAGCTCATCTTCACCTTGATAATATACTTTTGCTGCGTCATTTAGTTTGGTAACTAATTCACGCATACGATCCATATCACTCATTGTAGAATTTTTGTCCTTTCAATGCTGTTTTTAATTCATTTAATTCATTTCCGGTTATTTCACGCCAGGTGCCCTCTTGAAGTTCACCTAAGTGAATATTCATCACGCGAACTCTTTTTAGTGTGAGAACTTTGTAGCCAAAATATTCACACATACGTCGTATCTGTCGATTTAACCCCTGCGTTAATATAATTCGAAAGGTATGTGAGTCAATTTGTATGATATGACAGGGTCTTGTTATGGTATCTAATATAGGAATTCCCTGCTCCATGGCATGGATAATTTCCGGACGCAATGGCTTTTGAACGGTAACAAGATATTCTTTTTCATGATTATTTTTTCCACGCAGAATGCGGTCTGTCAAATCGCCATCGTTCGTCAGTAAAATCAATCCGGTGGAGTCTTTGTCAAGACGTCCTACCGGATAGATACGTGTTGGAAAATGCAGATAATCAATGATGTTATTTCTTTCTTTTTTACTGCTGGTACAAACAATTCCTTTTGGCTTGTTAAATGCAATTACAATTTCCCGTGGTTTATCCCCAACCGGAATACCATTAATTGCAATGAGCTGATCTTTCGTGACCTGTTCACCAACGAGGGCAATGTGACCATCAATGGTTATTTTTCCCTGTTCTATCAAGCGGTCCGCTTCACGTCTTGAGCAATAACCAATGGAACTTAAATATTTATTTATACGTAATTGTTCACCCATAAAGTATCTTTCTTTCTAAAATATTTTTATTGAGCCGGAGCAGCATTAGGATCTGCGGCTGGAGCGGCGTTAGGATCTGCAGTCGGAGCAGCATTCGGATCCGCGGCCGGGGCGGCATTCGGATCTGCAGTCGGAGCAGCGTTCGGATCTGTGACAGGAACTTCTGTTGGCTGTGCAGCATCTGCAGGCGGCTCGGTTGCTGTAGAAGTATTGGCAATTGCCTGATCCATAGTCTGGTATAATTGACGGAATGCCTCATCCGCATTGATGGATTCCTGCAGTTTGTCATTAACTTCTTTTTGCATCTGCGCAAGATGAGAATTTTTATCTGCTGCAAGAATAAATTCTTCTTCATTTTTGTCTAATGCGCTAAGATAGATAACATTTTTCCCATCGGAACCCATAGTAACATAAAGGGCACTGAGGCATGGAGCCAGGGTATCAATGTTTTTTAACTTCATGTCAAAGCGGACATAAACACGATAAGCTCCGTTATCTTCATTCTCCAGCAGATAACAGGTAATGTTCTGATAGTCTTCTACATATTCAGCCTGTGCGATCAATTTTTCCTGATCAATCTGATTGATATCACTGACGAGAGGTTCCAGTGCTTCCAGATTAACATCGCGTTTCGCCTGATAGTAACTGGTAACTAAATTGTTAATGTCGTCATTGGTACATTTTACCAGTTCTGCGTCTTCCACAGGATTTGAAGAGTTTCCACCGGTTGGAATCAGGGTTAAAATGAAAAATCCAAGTAACAAAGCACCAACCGTAATAATAATTATTAATTTTTTATATTTTAATTTCATGTTTTTCAACCTCGTTTCTACTATAGAATAATTATATCAATTTTCGACACATTTGTCTATTGCTTTCCCACTTTTTTTAAGTGTTCTAAATCTTCGAGGTCAAATTTATAATTGGTATTACAAAAATGGCAGTTTACTTCGATGGGTTCGCCCTCTTTGATCATTTCATCTAATTCTTTTGTCCCTAAAGAGATCAACGCCCTGGAAACGCGCTCTTTTGAGCAGTTACAATAAAACTGTACCGGCATTTCATCCATCAGCTGCAGATCAAAACCTTCCAATATCAGAGAAAGCATGGATTCCGGGGTATGTCCGCCGGACAAAAGGGAAGTGACCGGTTCCATATCTTTCAAACGTTTTTCTAAGGTGTCAATTATTTCTTCCGAAGCATCCGGCATTAACTGAATGATATAGCCGCCGCTTTTCTTGACGGTATTGTTTTTATTCATCAAAACACCAAGTGCTACGGATGAAGGAGTCTGTTCAGAAGCCGCAAAGTAATAGGTCAGGTCTTCTGCAATCTCGCCGGATACAAGATTGATCGTTCCACTATAAGGTTCTTTCATGCCGGTATCGCGAATTACGGTCAGTACGCCGAGATCAATAGCGCGTCCAACATCCAGCTTGCCAGCCGGACTGGCTGGAAGAGAAACCTGTGGTACAATAGGAAATCCTTTGACATGCCCGTTTGCATCTGCGGTTACGGTTAATCCTTTAATTGGTCCGGAACAGTCGATTTTTAAAGTCAGAAGATCCGAATCGCCTTTCATCATTGTTCCCATCATGGCGCCGCCGGATAGCAGCCGTCCTAACGCTGCAGTGACAACAGGGCTTGTATTATGACGTTGTCTTGCTTCTTCAACAAGTTGTGTGGATTCTATTGCGAAGCAGCGAATTTGTCCGTCCCCCGCAATGCCGCGTACTATTTTATCCATAGAAAATAACCTCTTTTCAAATTTGTACTTTACTTTTTATGAAAAATCATATATAATAACAATTGATGCATCTGTGGCTCAGTGGATAGAGTACCGGCTTCCGAAGCCGTTGGTCGGGGGTTCGAATCCCTCCAGGTGCATTTTTTATTTTATCTTTTTCAAATCCTTTTGATAATAATAAACCTGATCTGACAGGATTTCTTCGGGATCTACAAATTGATCGTTAACATCATGCACCAATAATCTATATTCAGCCATCATAGAATCATCGTCTGCTGTGACTAAGATAACTTCATGGATACTGCTTGGAATTACATAAAAATCGGTATTGTACTCTTTTGCCAAAGAAGCAAGCAACCCCGGATATAAAATTACAGCAGCTCCATTTACACCAAGTGTATTCGTGATTATTATCATATCGGTTTTTTGCTCATTTGTCAAATCAAATTCGGAACAGTTTGCCGGAAGCACTTCTCCCACCATATCCTGCATATTAACAATACGCGAAGGCATCAGACGAGGGGTGTTATCACTTGCGAGCTGAAATAGTTTTTGTGTTGAGATGCCCCAGCTTTCCTGTAATTCATTTGTTATTTTTAACGAATGCAGAGAGGGAGGGTTTATGGATACGATCACATGGAATGTAATAGCAAGGTCCATAAACGGAATGTAGGGAATTTTTTCCAGCATTTCCCGGTTTTGTTCCTGCGATATTAGGCGATACACGATCTTGTCCCTGCAGTTTTCAAATACAGTACTGTCTAATGGATCTAATGTTTCAATTGATTTTCGGCTTTGCCGGTAACTCTCTGCTGCTTGTATCACGATTTCAGATAGTGAAATACGGTTAGTCATATATAACTCAAAGGAGTCATTTAAATAAATTGTCGGAAATATGGTATCTTCTTCGTGGCGTATCCGTACACCGGATAATTCTATGGAATTGTTTTTTATAGTCGTTGTGGCATCGACGATGTAATGTTCCCCCAGATGTTCCTGCAGCGCATGTGCTACTTCGTTAACGAAATGTTTTATTGTCATTTCTTCACTCTCCTTTAATGTTTGTTGTTGATGCCTATTCTAACAAAGGAATCTGGGTTCTGCAACTATCAATAAAAGGCGTTTAGAGTCGTAAAAGGGATTGTAAGGCGGCAAGAAAGGACGGGAAAAGGAGTTGTAAAAAATTGGAAACTAAGAAAAACGAGAAAAAATAGGCAGTGGAAAAATCCAGCTGCCTATTTGTTATTTCTATATGTTGATCACAAGGATATTTTAGACAATACCCTGAGCCTGCATAGCTTCTGCTACTTTTTCGAAACCAGCAATGTTTGCTCCAACTACATAGTTCTTTTCAAAACCATATTTCTTGGAAGCATCATCACAGGCATGGAAAATATTAACCATGATGCCCTGAAGTTTGCTGTCAACTTCTTCAAATGTCCAGTGAAGTCTCTCACTGTTCTGTGACATTTCCAAAGCGGATGTTGCAACACCACCGGCATTGGAAGCTTTACCAGGTGCGAACAATACACCATTTGCCTGAAGATATTCTGTAGCTTCGATGGATGTAGGCATGTTAGCTCCTTCTGCTACAGCAATAACGCCGTTAGCAACAAGTGCTTTTGCATCATCGATCAAAAGTTCATTCTGTGTAGCACATGGAAGAGCGATGTCAACTTTAACAGTCCATACACCTTTTCCATCATGATACTGTGCGGAAGATCTCTTTTCAGCATATTCTGTCAGTCTTGCACGATGTACTTCTTTTACTTCTTTCAGCAATTCAACATCGATTCCTTCCGGATCGTATACCCAGCCTGTAGAATCGGATACAGTAACAACTTTTGCACCAAGTTGCTGTGCTTTCTGTGCAGCATAGATAGCTACGTTTCCGGAACCACTGATTGCAACTGTTTTACCGGCGATATCGATGCCGTTGCATTTCAACATTTCCTCTGTATAATATAACAAACCATAACCGGTTGCTTCTGTACGAGCTAAAGAACCACCGAAAGTAAGACCTTTACCAGTCAAAACGCCTTCGTAGCAGTTACGGATTCTCTTGTACTGGCCATACAGGAAACCGATCTCACGGCCACCAACTCCGATATCACCGGCAGGAACGTCGGTATCTGCTCCGATATGTCTCTGAAGTTCTGTCATAAAGCTCTGGCAGAATGCCATAACTTCTCTATCTGATTTTCCTTTTGGATCAAAGTCTGAACCACCTTTACCTCCACCGATAGGAAGGCCGGTCAAAGAGTTTTTGAAAATCTGTTCAAAACCAAGAAATTTAATGATACCAAGATTTACGGATGGATGGAAACGCAAACCACCTTTGTAAGGTCCGATTGCACTATTGAACTGTACACGGTATCCGGTATTCACCTGTACGTTACCATTGTCATCTACCCAAGGTACACGGAATTTAATCTGTCTTTCTGGGTTTGTCAAACGCTCCAATAAAGCGTCTTTACGGAATTTTTCTTCGTTTTTCTCAACAACAGGTCTAAGGGATTCCAAAACTTCCTTAGCAGCCTGATGGAATTCTGGCTCTGCAGGATTTTTTTCAATCAACTGCGCCAATACCTCATCTACATATGACATGGGTCATACCTCCTTATAATAATATCAAAAAAATTATATAATATTTTAGGAGTATTTACAAGAGCTTTTTTCTCATTTTTTAATTTTTTGTTGCTAAATATGAATTAGAATAATGATAATCGCCGCTTACATTTTCGCCAAACCAGGAGGGGGGGCAGAAATGGACTGCTTCTTCTGCAGAGGGAAATTCTACTTCCGCAATTTTTAAGGTTTCATAAGGGGCCTCAAACACATCCAGTTCAATGGTATATTTCCGGTAAGGAATGCAGTATCTCGTTTTGCGGACAAGAATTCCGTCGGTCTTTTCTTTCAGATGTTCATAGGCTTCTTTGGAAAGCGGGAACTCTTCTTCTATATTGACACAGGTGTCAATGGCACAGGAATCCTTTTGCCGGGATTTATAGGTCAAAATGTAATCGTTGTTTTTCCGGCGGATGCGAATGGTTGGTTCCGTGCATAAATATCCCTGCTCAATGATAAAATGCGGATAAGTATCCAGATTTTCCGGTAATTGTTTAATTAAATATTTACGTTCAATTTCCATGTTCTCTGCGTCCTTTATTTATTCTAATTTTCCAAAGTGATCAAATGGGAGAACCCGCAACCAGGCTTTGCCGACGATCTGGTCACGTTTGATGACACCAACCGCTTTGTCACGGCTGTCTTTGCTGGCATTGCGGTTATCACCCAGAACAAAATATTCATCTTGTCCGAGTTTGATCGGTTTTTCAGCAATTCCGCCATCTTCCATTTTGGCATTTCCATAGGCATCAAATACGGCCCGCTCGTTGATATAAATTTTACCTTCTGTAATCTGAATGGTTTCGCCCGGCAGCGCGATTACACGCTTGATATAATTGACGGACTCACTTTCACGGAACACAATGATCTCATAACGCTCCGGATCGCCTGTGATATAGGAAAATTTTTCCACAATAATATCATCCCCGTTTTGCAACGTAGATTCCATGGAATTTCCCTCTACTTTGGTATGACTGGCAACAAAATTTGTGATAATCAATGCGATCACAACGGCAATTACAACACAGATTCCGAGTGCGATAAGATTTTTCTTTATATTTGGTTTGTTTTTTTTCTCTTTGTCGTCCGGTTCCGCTGTTTTTGACTCCGTTACAGGCTCAGTCTTCGTTGTGGTTTCCGGTTTTTGCCTTGTTTCCGGTTTTGGTTCGCTTGCCGGTTCCGGTTTTTTCGCAGGCTGCGCTTCCGGCTCCGGTTTAACAACAGGTTTTGCCGCGGGTTCTGCTGCAGGAGCAGCCGCAGGTGCCGGTTTTGCGGGAACTTCCGGTTTTGATTGTGCAGGCTTGCTGGAGTTTACATTTTTTGCTAGTTCCAATGCCTCTACCGGTCTGGGTGCTCTTCTGTTAAAATCCGGATTGTTTTGTAAAAGTTCTTCACAGATACGCAGGCTCTCTTCAATTTCGTTCGTATCAAATTTGTTTTCCATTGTAAACCTCTCTTCTGTCCGTTTATTTCTCTGTTTCGGAAGGTGTCTCTAAGGAGATCAGTCCCAGTTTGCTGCTGCGAAAATCGTCGAGGATAAGGGCGGCAGTTTTTTCATAGTCAATTTCAGTTCCTTTTTTTATGCATTTCCGGACATTTCCGATTTCTTCCAGTATTGTAGAAGAATCCTTTGATTCTTCAATACCATACTGCGCTGTCAGTGTTCCCGGATAGGCCTCTTTCAGGTATTCAATCAGGTCCAGAGAAATTTCTACGCGCTGTAATATTTCGTCTTTAATGGAGCCGATAAAGGCAAGCCGCAGACCGACGGTCTGATCTTCAAATTTCGGCCACAGAATCCCCGGAGTATCCAGTAATTCGACCTGTTTATTGATACGGATCCATTGTTTTCCCTTGGTTACGCCGGGCTTATTTCCTGTTTTTGTACAGGCTTTTCCGGCAAAACTATTGATAAATGTTGATTTTCCGACATTGGGAATGCCGACGATCATAGCGCGGATCGGACGGTTTAAAATACCTCGCTTGCGGTCCCGCTCGATCTTTTCTTTACAGGCCTTCTGAATCAGCTGATTGACGGCTTTTAATTCACTGCGTCTGGTGGAATTGACGGCAAGTACAAAAAAGCCCTGTTTTTCGTAATAGGCCTTCCACCGGGCAGTCTGTGCCGGATCTGCCATGTCGCTTTTATTTAACAGCAAAATGCGGGATTTGCCATTTGCCAAAGCATCGATATCTGGATTTTTGCTGCTTTTTGGAATGCGCGCATCCACGAGTTCTACAATGACATCAATCAGTTTGATGTCTTCCTGCATGGCACGTTTTGCCTTTGTCATATGTCCCGGATACCACTGAAAATGCATGATCAATTCTCCTCTTCTTGTGTTTGTGTTGTTTTCTGCTCTGGTCTTGTGACTCTGGAAAATGGCTTTAACCGGAAAGAAACTTTTCCGATAATTTGTGATTTTTTTACCATTCCAAAGGCAGAATTCCGGCTGTCATCGGTATTGGCGCGGGAATCACAAAGCACAAAATATTCATCGTCCCCCAGTGTCTGCTCCTGTTCGGCAATGCCCCCGGTTGCCATAGCGGAATACGTATATTTGGATTGATATTCTTCTCCATTGATCCATATTTTTCCATCGGAAATCTTAATCTTTTCGCCGGGAAGCCCGATCACGCGGCGAATGCTGATCAATGGTTCCTCCTCTCCCTCCTGTTTTTCCTTTTCATAAAAGGCGATCACGGCTTCGCGTTTGGGGGAAGTAAGAAGATACGCTTTGGTGTTAATAAACACTTCCTGGCCGTTGTAAAGGGTCGGTTCCATCGCAGATCCGATCGTACTCGTCCGGCGGTAACAAAAGTGTACCAGAAAATAGGCGACAGCAATTACGACGACAATTTCTATCAGCCAGATCAAGGAAGTTTTGATCAGTTTTTTCCGTTTTTGTTTTTTGATCTCTTCATCAAAATTTAAATTCAAAACAAATTCCCTTTCTAATTATCCTATATAGAAACATAGTGTATGCTACGGCAAATGCTATAACATACACTATTAACAATAAACATGTTTGTAATTCTTAGCGAACTAATTCTTTTACCTTAGCAGCTTTTCCAACACGATCACGAAGGTAATTCAGTTTTGCACGTCTAACTTTACCAAGACGAACAATCTCAATCTTCTCAACGATTGGAGAATGAAGCGGCCAGGTCTTTTCAACGCCGATACCATTGGAGTTCTTACGAACCGTAAATGTTTCACGGCTGCTTCCGCCCTGTCTCTTCAATACAACACCTTCGAAAACCTGTGTTCTTTCACGGCTTCCCTCGATAACTTTTGCGTATACTTTTACCGTATCGCCAACGTGAAATTCAGGAATTTCACTTTTCATCTGTTCTGCTTCGATTTTCTTAATAATTTCGTTCATTGTTGTTCCTCCTACTTGTTTTTGATGTTCTTAATGCCATTTTTGTTATGCCCTGCATAACGCACCAGAGGACCATCTATTTTTTAACAACATGAAAAATATATCATATATTTTGTTCTTCGTCAAGTATTTTCTTACTTTTTTCGGCTGTTTTTCGTCAGTTTCCGCGTCCTAGGATAAGGGCTTCAAGCTCTTCTACGGTTTCAGCGGTAAAAGCCGGTGCGGCTGCATTGATCCGGTCTTTGTTTCCAAATCCATACAGAACACCGATACAGTCGATGCCGTTGTCTCTTGCGCCATGGATGTCATCCGGATGATCGCCGATCATGACGATCTGATCTTTTGGCAGATCAATCTGCGAAAGAAGCCAGGATAATACCTCGGTCTTTTTGTAGCGTCCCTCTTCCGGGACACTTCCGGCAATTTTTTCAAAATAAGGAAGAAAGCCAAAGTGCTCCAGAATCTCAGTGGCTGTTACAACCGGTTTTGAGGTGGCAACCATTGCCGGTATGCCACGTTCTTTCATATGAACCAGCAATTCTCGGATTCCCGGATACGGGGTATTTTCAAATTTGCCGGTCACATTATAATACGAACGGTAAATCTCGGTAGCACGCGCTGCCTCTTCTTCATTGAATCCATAAAATTTACGGAAGGATTCGGGTAATGGCGGGCCGATAAAACAGCATAATTCCTTCCGGTCTGCGACCTTGATCCCAAAGGATTCCAAAGCATAAGAAACGGCTTTTGTAATTCCTTCGCTGGAATCCGATAACGTACCGTCAAGATCAAACAAAAATAGTTTTTTATCCATGATCACTCCTGATCCTCAAAACGTACCGCAATGGAATTGGCATGTGCTGTCAGGTGTTCGGCGGCAGCAAATTCGATGATATCTTTGTGGATTGGCTCCAACGCTTCTCTCGAATACGAGATCACACTGGATTTTTTGATAAAATCGTCTACATTCAGCGGGGAAAAGAATTTTGCGGTTCCGTTTGTCGGAAGGACGTGGTTTGGTCCGGCAAAATAATCTCCCAAAGGCTCGCTGCTGTATTCTCCAAGGAAAATGGCGCCGGCATTCTGGATGCGGGTCATGGTATCAAATGGATCTTTGGTAATAATTTCCAAATGTTCGGACGCAATTTCATTGGCTGTGTGGATGGCGGATTTCATATCCGGCGCAACCAGAAGATATCCATAATTATCCAGTGATTTGCGGATAATATCAGCACGGCTCAATGTCTGTAAAAAGCCTTCAATCTCTTTTTCTACCTCTTTTGCAAGGGTTTCGCTTGTCGTAACGAGGATGGCAGATGCCAGTTCGTCATGTTCTGCCTGTGACAAAAGATCCGCTGCAACATAGCGTGGATTGGCTGTCTCATCTGCCAGTACAAGAATTTCACTTGGACCTGCGATGGAGTCAATGCTGACATGTCCGTAAACGGCCTTTTTGGCAAGCGCAACAAAAATGTTACCGGGGCCGCAGATCTTACATACTTTTTTGATGGAATCGGTTCCATAAGCAAGCGCTCCGATTGCTTGTGCACCGCCAACTTTATATACTTCGGTGGCACCGGCAAGATGTGCTGCAACCAGTGTGACAGGGGTTACTTTTCCATCTTTTCCCGGAGGTGTCGTCATGACAATACGTTTTACCCCGGCTGTTTTGGCAGGGATAATATTCATCAATACACTGGATGGATACGCTGCTTTTCCGCCGGGAACATAAACACCTACACTTTCCAGAGCCGTGATACGCTGTCCGAGGATAACACCATCTTCTCTTGTCTCAAACCAACTGTTGCGAAACTGCTTTTCGTGAAAATCACGGATGTTTGCCAGCGATTTTTTCATAACTTCGATCAGAGAATCGTCGACCTGGTCGTAAGCTTCTTTGATCTCCTCTTCGGTCACTTTGATCGTATCTTTTGTGATGACCGCTTTATCAAATTTTTCGGTATACGCAAAAAGCGCCTTATCACCGTTTTCTTTCACATCATTTAAAATCTCTGCAACCGTATCCTGATACGTATCGTATTGGTTCGGACTGCGCTTTAAGAGATTTTCCAAAATGTTATCAATGGAAGATTCTTCCAATTTCATGCATTTCATATCATGTCACCTTTCTTTCTTAGTTTTCGGATGTCAATGTATTTTTTAAATCTTTTACAATTTTTGTAATTCGTTCGCGCTGCATTTTCATACTTGCTTCATTTACAACGACGCGCGCGGAAAGCGGACAGATCTCTTCGAGTACTTCCAATCCGTTTTCACGCAGTGTAGAACCTGTCTCTACGATATCTACGATAACTTCAGAAAGTCCTACGATCGGAGCCAGTTCGACCGAGCCGTTTAATTTTACAATTTCTACATTCTGGTGCTTTTTATTGTAAAAATAGTCTTTTGCAATTTTAGGGTACTTGGAAGCCACACGGATGATCTGGTTCGTCTTTAATAACTCTTTGGCACTTGCCGGGCCTGCAACGCACATACGGCATTTTCCAAGGCCAAGATCAAGCACTTCGAGAATCTTTCGGCCCTCTTCCAAAATGGTATCACTTCCAACAACACCAATGTCTGCGGCACCGTATTCTACATATGTAGGCACATCCGAGGTTTTGGAAAGAAAGAATTTTAATTTCAATTCTTCATTGACAAAGATGAGTTTGCGGGTGTCTTTGTCTTTCATCTCTTCACAGGTAATGCCGGTCTGTTCCAGTAATTGTAACGTCTGTTTTGCCAGACGTCCTTTTGCCAGCGCAATCGTTATATATTTCATTTGGTTTCCCTCCAATTGGTATTTTCACGTTCAAATTGTGTGCATTTTCCGGCTTCCACATAGATGATCCGGGAAATCTGATTGCGGACTGCATAGTCTTCATAGAGATCCATCGGAGTGGCAGCATTTTTCCGCATGGTAAGTACACAATGTCCTTTGGTGCGTTCTTCGTTTGCCAGCTGTATTGCTTCTTTGCGGTTGGCAGAACGATACAGAACAAGGATGCCGGACTGGTCGGTCTCAATGTCTACTTCCTGGCTGGCAAGAGCATTCATCAACTGATCCAAAACAATCGCTAAACCGACCGCAGAGGCTTTCTTGCCAAACTGTTCGATCAGGTTGTCGTAGCGGCCGCCGGTCACCAGAGCTTCGCCGGTTCCATAGGTATAGGCTTTGAAAATAATGCCGGTATAGTAATCGTAATGGTTGAGCATACTCAGATCGTAAGTGATATTCTGCTCCAGACCATAACTGACTAAGATATCATATACCGTATCCAGACGGTCAAGGGCTTCAATTGCTTCCTGACGCGTCACACATTTTCTGGCATATTCCAGAACTTCTTTTCCCCCGAAAAGATCCGGAAGACGGATCAGAAATTCTTTCAGATTGGCAGAAATATTCTGTGATTCCATCATCTCTTCTACGGCAAAAATATTTTTATTGGCAACATATTTTTTGTATTCTGCGATTTCGTCTTTATTAAAATGAGCTTCTTCCAAAATTCCCCGAATCAGACCGGCATGTCCGACATCAATCTTAAACTCCTTCAATCCGGATTTTGCCAGACATTCTACGGTAAGTGCGATCATTTCCGCGTCGGCATCGGAACTTCCGTCGTTCATCAATTCCGCGCCGATCTGTGAGATTTCAGACATTTTCCCCTGATATCCGCGGCGGTGGATAAACGTGCTTCCGCAATAGGACAGGCGGATCGGCATCGTCTCCTGCTCATAGTATTTGGCGACGCAGCGCGCAATGGATGGCGTAATATCCGGGCGGAGTACCAAGGTGTTATTGTACTGGTCAAAAAATTTAAACATATCCTTGGAAGCTACGGTTCCGCGCTCTCTATTAAAAATATCGAAAAATTCATAGGTAGGAGTCTGAATGTCCTTAAATCCATAGGATTTCATGATTTTATGGATATCTGCTTCAATTTTTCTGCGTTTTTCACATTCAATTCCGTAAATATCCCGCACTCCTTCGGGAGTAAATAGTAAACTTTGTTCGTAACTCATGATTATTCTCCGTTCTTTTATTGATAAATCGCTGTAGGCATCTGATTTTTTGGACAGTAGCCGGCATCTTTTAATGCCTGGATGATGGATTCCTTGTGTTCATGTCCAAAAGCTTCCATCGTAATCGTAAGCTCTACTGCAGCATTCCGGTTGATGCTGACAAACTGGTTATGCTCCAGACGGATGATATTTCCCTGTGCTTTGGCGATGACTTCCGCGACATGAAGCAGTTCACCCGGACGATCCGGAAGTTCAACGGATACGGTAAATACACGTCCACGCTGGATCAATCCGTGCTGAACGACCGAAGCAATCGTAATAACATCCATATTTCCACCGCTCAGAATGGAAACGACTTTTTTGCCACGGATATCTAATTTTTTCAAGGCAGCCACGGTAAGCAGTCCGGAATTTTCTACGACCATTTTGTGATTTTCCATCATATCCAGGAAGTTTACGATCAGATCATGATCGTCTACGGTGATGATATCGTCAATGTTTTTCTGAATGTATGGGAAAATATTGGATCCCGGTGTTTTTACGGCAGTACCGTCGGCAATCGTACTTACCCCGGGCAGTGAAGTGACTTCCCCATTTTTCAGGGATACCTGCATACAGTTTGCACCTGCCGGCTCTACTCCGATCACAGTAATGTTCGGATTCAATAATTTGGCAAGGGTGGATACCCCGCAGGCAAGTCCGCCGCCACCGATCGGTACGAGAATGATATCGACGGTAGGAAGCTCTTTAAAGATTTCCATTGCGATCGATCCCTGTCCGGTAGCAACGACTTCGTCATCAAATGGATGGACAAATGTATAGCCGTTTTCTTCCGCCAGTTTCATGGCGTGGGCGCAGGCATCATCGTACACATCTCCGTGCAAAACGACTTCGGCGCCGTAACTCTTGGTACGGTTTACTTTAATCAATGGGGTTGTCGTAGGCATGACGATCACGGCTTTTACTCCAAAGATTTTAGCAGCGTAAGCAACTCCCTGTGCATGGTTTCCGGCAGAGGCAGTGATCAGGCCTTTGGCACGTTCTTCTTCGGAAAGGGTGCTGATCTTGTAATAGGCACCACGTACTTTATAGGCACCGGTGTATTGCATGTTTTCCGGTTTAAAGTAAACTTTCGCCCCTGTCTGGGCGCTGTAATACTCGCTGTAGATCAAATTGGTAGGAAGGATGACTTCCTTTACACGTTCGCTTGCTTCTTCAAATTTATCTAGTGTCATCATGGTTGTTATGTCCTCCATTTTTATTCAAATAATGCATCGACAAAAGCGTCAGCATCAAATTTTTGTAAATCTTCAATTCCTTCTCCAATACCAATGTATTTGACAGGAATTCCCAGTTCGGACTGAATGGCGATCGCAATACCGCCCTTTGCAGTTCCGTCGAGTTTGGTTAAGATAACGCCGGTGATATCGGTTACTTCACTAAACTGTCTGGCTTGCACCAAAGCATTTTGTCCGGTCGTTCCATCTACGACAATAAAGGTTTCAAGATGGGCATCGGCGTATTCATTTTCAATGATCTTATATATTTTATGAAGTTCTGCCATCAGGTTCTTTTTGTTATGAAGACGTCCGGCAGTATCGCACAGAAGAAGGTCGGTTTTTCTGGCTTTTGCTGCTGCAACCGCATCGTAAACGATGGAAGCGGGATCGGCTCCTTCCTGTCCGGCGATGATCTCCACTCCGGCACGGTTGGACCATTCTTTTAACTGATCGATCGCTCCGGCACGGAATGTATCGGCAGCGGCTAAAAGAACTTTCTTTCCCGAATCTTTCAACTGATGGGAAAGTTTTCCCACACTGGTTGTCTTTCCGACGCCGTTTACTCCGATAAATAATACAACGGACTTTTTATTTTCAAAATCATAAGCGCCCTCATCAACGCGCATCTGCTCTTTGATGGAATCTTTTAACAATTCCCGGCACAGAGATGCCTCTTTGATCTTCTGTTCTTTTACTTTTTCCTGAAGATCCTCGATGATCCGTGTCGTCGTCTCCATTCCGATATCTGCCATAACGAGCTGCTCTTCCAGCTCTTCATAAAAATCGTCATCAATTTCAGAAAAACCTGAAAAAACCGCATTCATACCGGATACAAAAGAATCTCTGGTCTTTGACAGACCACTTTTCAGTCTTCCAAAAAATCCTTTTTTTTCACTCATGCATGTTCTCCTTTTTATTTTCATTTTTTAACTGCTCTTCAATCAATTTAACGGATACTAATGTCGAAACCCCTTTTTCCTGCATCGTAATACCGTATAACGCATCGGCGGCAGACATCGTACCCTGTCGGTGGGTGATAACGATAAACTGGGTGTTTTTCGTTAACTTATGTAGATATTTAGCATACCTCTTTACGTTCGAATCGTCAAGTGCCGCTTCAATCTCATCAAGCAGACAGAACGGAGATGGTTTCAGATTCTGAATCGCAAATAAAAGCGCAATGGCTGTCAAAGCCTTTTCTCCACCGGATAACTGCATCATGTTTTGTAATTTTTTTCCAGGTGGCTGGGCAATGATACGAATGCCGGCAGTCAGAACATCCTCTTCCTCTACCAGTTCCAACGTACCCTTTCCCCCACCAAACAATTCGCGGAACACTTTGTCAAACTGGGATTTGATCTCCTGAAATTTTTCGGTAAACTGCTTTCGCATTTCCTCATCTAACTCAGCGATGATCTTGGTCAGTTTTTCTTCGGACTCGATCAGATCGTCGTGCTGTGTTTTCAATACCTCATAACGTTCGCTGACACTCTTGTAATCTTCAATGGCATTGACATTGACATCTCCGAGGGAACGGATCTGATTTTTCGTATCTGCCACCTGACTCTTCATGCGTGTGTAGGTAAGTCCGGTATCTTCCGCATTTTCTTTTGCGTTGTGATACGTGATCTCGTATTCTGCCCACATGTAATTGACGCGGGAGTCAAGCTGTTCTTCCAATTTTTCTTTTCTGGATTGAAGTCGGAAACATTCTTTGTCCAAATTTCCAATTTGTTCCATCATGGCGTTACGGCGTTCAAAGAAGTCCTTGCGGGAAACGATCAAACGCTCTTTTTCAGCGGAAGCTTCTTCTACTTCTTTTTCCAGTTCTTCAATTTCCTTCCGGCAGAGAACCATACGTTTTTCAAATTCTTCAATCTGCTTTTTCATCTGTGCTTCCTGCTCATCGGAATCGGTCTGGTTATCGGTATGCGTGGCATACTCTTCTTCCAGTTCTTTGATCCTTGCCTCGATTCGGGACAGGTTTTCCGAAGCAAATGTATTTTTCTGCGTGCAGGATGCTATCTCCAATTTCAATTCGGAAAGTTCGGTCTGACGCTTGTCCAGTGTCTGCTGGCTCTGTTCCAGATCCTTTGCGGCAGATTCCACCAGTTTTTTCGCCTGTTCATTCTGCTCTTCGCTGGATCCCAGTTTTTCATCAATCTGTGCCAGAGTTTCCGCCAGTTCCTGTTTCTGGCTTTCCAGCTCTTTTCCGTCATTGAGGATGGAATTGTATTCCGTCTCCTGCTTTTCTTTGATCGAAACGGCTTGTTCATACTTGATTTTTGCCGTATTTTCCTGTAATTCGAGTTCTTTTCTGGTAACGGAGATGTCGGCTGCCTTTTTCTCGGCTTTTGCGACTTCTTCCTGTAACTTTGTAATCTTATCACGGGATTTTGCCATCGTCTGTTTCAGTTTGTCGATGGCTTCTTCCAGTTTTTCCATCTCACGGCGGCGGCCAAGTAATTTACTATTGTTCTTATAAGCACCACCGGACATAGAACCTCCCGGACTGAGGAGTTCTCCTTCGAGTGTTACGATGCGGAGAGAATGTTTGTATTTTCTTCCGAGTGCCATTGCGTGGTCGATCGTGTCAGCCAATACAAAGCGGCCAAGCAGATATTCGATGAGTCCCTCAAATTTTGTCTCTTTTTCTACCAGTTCCGATACTCTGCCGATCACACCGGGTTCTGAAAGAACTTCCTCTTTGATCCGGCCACCGGAAGCGGATACCGTAGTCAGCGGTAAAAAGGTGGCACGGCCAAACCGGTTCTTTTTCAAAAACCGGATCATGTCTTTGGCAGTGGATTCATCCTCGGTTACAATATTCTGAATGTTTCCTCCAAGTGCGGTTTCTACAGCTGTCTCATACTTTTTGTCCACTTGAATGATATCTGCGACAACACCGACAATGCCGGTATTTTTTTCTTTTTGCTCCATGACGCGGCGGATGCTCTGTCCATAACCGTCGTAACGTTCGGCGATGTTTTTCAATGTCGCAAGTTCCGAATTTTTCATATGAAACTCTTTTTGCTGTTCCTGTATCTGAAGTTCGATCCCCTTGATAAATTCGCGGGTTTCAAACGACTTCTTCTGATATTCTTTTTGTTTGATATATTCGGCATCTAATTTTTCACGGATCTCTTCCAATGCCTTTTCTTCTTTCTGCATCTCCTCAATGGCAGAGGAAACCTGGCTTTTGTTGGATAAAATACGCTGATTTAACTCGGCTTTCCGGATCGAGTTTTGTTCCATCATCGACTGTACTTTTTCCTGTTCACGCCCGATTTCGGATTTCATCTCCATATTGGACATCAGAATCTCATTCTGGGAAGAAATGGTCTGATTCATCTGCTCGATCGCAGCATTCAGAGAACGGATCTCTTCCTGTTTTTCTGCTTCCTGCTCTTCCATCGTGGAAAGGGTAGTAAGCCATTCTTTCTGATTTTCTTCGTACTCTCTTTTTTCTTTTCTGGCTTCTTCGATTTCTGCGGATACAGCCGCCATACGCTCTTCGTGAAATTCTTTTCCCTGTGATAAGGCAGCAATCTTTTCCCTGGTTACACGGATCTCACTTTCCAGGTTTGCCAGATTTACATTGTCACGGTTCTTTTTTTCTTTCTTAAATTCGATGTTTTCATCAAATTCATGGATTTGGTTTTCAACGGTTTCGTACTCTTCTTTGGTGCTTTCCTGTTTTTGTTTCAGAGTCTCCAGTTCTTTTTCCGCGTTGGAGATGTAATTTCCAGTTTCTGACAATTCCTCTTTAAAACTATCATAGTCCTGAATAAACAAAGAAATCTCATATTTTTTCAGTTCCTCTTTTAAACGCAGGTATTCGCGCGCTTTTTCGGACTGCTTTTCCAATGGGCCGACCTGTTTTTCCAATTCCGTCAAAATGTCGTTGACACGAACCAGATTCTGGCGTTCCACTTCCAGATTTTTTTCTGCGGCCGCTTTCCGCTTTTTGTATTTTACGATTCCGGCTGCTTCATCGAACAATTCACGGCGTTCTTCCGGTTTACCGCTGAGGATCTTATCAATCTGTCCCTGTCCGATGATGGAATATCCTTCTTTTCCGATACCGGTATCAAAAAATAATTCCTGAATATCCTTTAAGCGGCAGGCTGCTCCGTTGATCAGGTATTCGCTTTCCCCGGAACGATAGACACGGCGTGCCACCTTGACTTCCTCATACGGAACGTTCAGCTTGTGGTCTTCATTGGAAATCGTCAGGGCAACATAGGCGTAGCTTTGCGGTTTGCGAAGTTCTGTTCCGGCAAAAATGACATCCTGCATGCTGGCACCACGAAGCTGTTTGGCACTCTGCTCGCCGAGAACCCAGCGGACGGCATCGGCTACGTTGCTTTTACCACTTCCGTTTGGGCCGACGATTCCGGTGATCCCATTATGAAATTCAAATACTAATTTATTGGCAAAGGATTTAAATCCATGCACTTCAATACTTTTTAAGTACATTCCGTTATACCATTCCTTATTTATTTCTTAATGCTAAGATTGCCTGATAGGCAGCTTCCTGCTCTGCCAGTTTTTTACTGCGTCCGGTGCCGACACCGAGCCGGCGGTCGCCCAGGCAACAGGCGATCACAAATTCTTTGCAGTGATCCGGCCCCTTTTCTTCCAGCAAATGATAGCACAGCGTATTGGCACCATGACTTTGTACCATTTCCTGTAAAATAGTCTTGCTGTCATAAAAGAGCGTTTTATGTTCAATATCGGAAAGAACATATTGGTGAATAAACCGCGAAGCCTCTTCTATCCCGGCGTCCAGATAAATGGCTCCGATCACAGCTTCAAACGCATCGGACAAAATGGAATCGCGTCCGGCTCCGCCTGTCGCAGCTTCCCCTTTTCCTAAAAACAGATAGGAACCAAGGTCGATTTCTCTGGCACTTTGTGCCAGACTTCTCTCGCACACAAGGCTGGCGCGGAATTTGCTCATTTTTCCTTCCATCGCTGTTGCTTGTTCATGAAAGATGAAATCACTGCTCACAAGTTCCAATACGGCATCGCCTAAAAATTCGAGACGTTCGTTATTTTTCTCATAGGGAAGATGCTTTTCATTGGCATAGGAACTGTGGGTCAATGCGTTTTGCAGCAACGTTTTCTCCTGAAACCGGTAACCGATTTTTTCTTCAAATTTTGAAAGATCTTTTTTTGTCATTTTAATCACATATACTTTCTTTAATTTTTTCGTTAATTCTCTGCTTTTTAAAGGAGATACACTGCTTTAATGCAATTTCAATTTCCTTGCTGCTGGAATTTCCATGTGCTTTTACGACAAGTCCTTTTAAGCCAAGCAAAGGAGCACCGCCCTGGCTGCTTGTGTCAAACTGGTTTTTCAATCCTTTTAACGCCGGTTTTACGAGAAGAGCGCCCAGTTTTGTCCGGGTGCTGGACATCAGTCCCTCTTTCAAACTTCCAAATAATGTCAATGCCAATCCTTCAAAGAATTTTAAAACGACGTTTCCGACAAATGCCTCGCAGACGATGACATCTGCCGCACCGCTTACCAGTTCACGCGCTTCCACGCTGCCGATGTAATTGATATTTTTACACTCTTTCATCAATGGTTTGGTATCTTTTACAAGCTGGTTTCCTTTTTCCTCTTCCGTTCCAATATTTAACAGTGCTACGGTTGGATTTTTTTTGCCCATAACATTCTCATAATAAATGGATCCCATCTGTGCAAACTGAACCAGATGTTCCGGCCGGGCATCTACATTGGCACCGCAGTCGATCAAAAGGGAAAATCCTTTTGTGGTAGGAATAAACGGAGCCAGTGGAGGACGCTTGATCCCTTTCAGACGACCAACGACAAGCTGACCGCCTACCAGTACCGCACCGGTGCTTCCGGCAGAAACGAGTGCGTCGGCCTTGCCTTCGCGTACCAGTCTCATGGCAACAACTAAAGAAGAATCCTTTTTATCTTTGATCGCAACGGTTGGAACATCTCCCATATCAATAATCTCGGAGGCATGTACGACTTCAATATCCTCTTTGGCATATTCGTATTTTTCAAGTTCCTTCGCAATCATGTCCTGTTTTCCTACCAGGATAACACGGATCTCATCACTTGAATTAACCGCTTCTACAGCGCCTTTTACGGTCTGCTCCGGTGCGTAATCTCCGCCCATCGCATCCAATGCAATAACAACTTTTTCCATTTGAATTCTCCTTTAACTGTCTTTATTCGGATAGAAAGCCACCCTAAAAACAAGGGTGGCTTCTATCATCCATCAAATTTTTTTATAAAAAAATGATTGAAAGGTTTCCAAACCATAAACATCCGAACCTATAATCTGCTCGGTACTTCCTACAAAAAGCACACCATCTTTTTTTAATGATTGCGAAATGCCTTTGTATATTCGATCTTTTGCCTCTTCGGTAAAATAAATCAGAACGTTTCTGCACACAACCAAATCAAGGTTTCCGGGATACGTATCTTTTAACAGATTATGTTCTTGAAAGGTAATACACCGTTTCAAGGAATCAGACACCTGATAATATCCGGAGTCCATCTTTTCAAAAAATTTTTTCTGATACTTTTCCGGAAGGGATTTTAAACTCTTTTCATGGTAACATCCCTGTCTGGCCTTGTCTAAAACTTCTTTGTCCATATCCGTAGCGATGATCTCAATGCGTTCTAACGGATAGAACTCGCTGAGAACCATTGCCAGAGAATACGGTTCATCTCCCGTAGAGCAAGCGGCACTCCACACACGGATCGTTTTTCCGGAGTGTTTCATAATGTGCGGAATGACAATGCTTTCCAATGTTTTCCATTGAGCCGGATTACGATAAAACTCAGACACATTTATTGTAAGATATGTAATAAATGTATTATACACCTCACGGTCTTTTTTTAACAACAGAAAAAATTCCGCTAAGTTTTTACACCGATGTCTTCCCATAAAACTGAGAATACGGCGTTTCATCTGAGTTTCCTTGTAAGAGTTTAAGTCAAGTCCGGATAATAGCAAAAAATCTTTTTTAAATCCTTCATACTCGTCTAACATACCTGTTCAAAACCTCAGTCGAATTTATTATTCTGCTTCTTCTTCAGCAGCGTCCTCGTTCTGTTTTTCAATCTCAAGAGCTTTGATGCTCAGGCTGATTTTCTTTGCTTCTTCATTGAAGTCCACGATCTTTGCTGTAACTTCCTGTCCAACGCTTAATACGTCAGAAGGTTTTTCTACGTGCTCAATGGAGATCTGGGATACATGAAGAAGAGCGTCAATTCCCTCTTCCAATTCAACAAATGCACCAAAATCTGTCATACGGGCAACTTTTCCTGTTACAACCTGACCTTTTTCGTATTTCTCAGATGCGTTTTTCCAAGGATTGTTGGAATCCAATTTCATAGTCAAAGCAATCTTTGTACCGGAAATGTCTTTGATCATAACTTCTACTTTATCGCCAACTTTGAATAATTTCTTAGGATCGTCTACACGTCCCCAGCTCATTTCTGAGATGTGGAGAAGACCATCTGCTCCACCAAGATCGATAAATGCACCAAAATCAGTAAGATTTTTCACAGTACCTTCTACCATCATACCAACTTCGATACGTGCAAGAAGTGCTTCCTGTGCTTCTTTCTTCTGTGCAACGATGAGCTGTTTGCGGTCACCGATAATTCTTCTCTTGCGAGGATTTACTTCGGTAAGAACAAACTCAATCTCCTGTCCTTCGTATTTGGAAAGATCTTTTTCGTATACGTCGGATACCAGACTGGCAGGGATAAATACACGGCCTTCTCCGTAAGAAACGCTCAAGCCGCCTTTCAATGCTGCTGTTACTGTTCCTTTCAGAACTTCACCGCTTTCCATCGCTTCTTCGAACACTTTGTTCATCTTATCCTGCTGCAATCTCTTGTAAGTAAGAAGAACCTGACCTTCTCCGTCGTTTACTTTAAGAACCTTTACAGTGAGCTTATCATCAACTTTAACTTCTTTTGTCAAATCAACATCTGGATTATTGCTGTATTCGCTTTTTGTCAAGATACCATCTGCTTTATATCTGATATTCAAGATAATTTCATTCTCATTAACGCTGATAACTGTCCCTTCTACAATCGCATTGTTATGGATTGTTACTGATGATTCCTCTTTTAATAATTCCTCAAAACTTCTTTCTTCTGACATGCCTCTAGAACCTCCTGAATAATGTTTTTTGGGGTGGATGCCCCTGCAGTAATACCTAGGCTTGACGAAAATTGAATCTGCTCCAGATTCAAATCTTCTAATGTCTGTATAAAATAAGTGTTTTCACACTGATTTTTACTGATTTCAAATAACTTTCTGGAATTTGAACTGTTTTTCCCGCCTATAACAATCATCGCATCCGAAACGGCCGCTAACTCCTCAGCTTCTTTTTGTCTCTCAGCGGTGGCATTGCATATAGTATTCACAGCAATTATATCATAACCTTTTTTTGAAAGAATTTCAACTAAATCTTTAAATTTTTTGTAATTAAATGTCGTTTGGGCGACAATACACACTTTTTTTGTCGCATCATCTAAGGTAAAATTCAGCGCTTCTTCCTCGGTTTCAAGGGCTTTTCCGTGCCCTTCGCACCATCCGAGGATACCCTGCACCTCAGGATGGGCTTTGCTGCCTATAATGACAATATCATACCCTTTTTCTGCATATTTTTCAACTGTTGTATGAATTTTTTTTACAAAAGGGCAGGTACAGTCTACAATATTGGCACTTACATTTTCCAGTTTTGTGTAAATTTCTTTGGATATTCCGTGGGAACGAATGATAACGGTGGCATCCTCAAGAGGATGTTTTCCGGAAAAAAGTTCTTCTTCACTCAGGGCAAGAACTCCTTTCTGTGTGAGATCCGCAACGACTTCTTCGTTGTGAATGATAGGTCCCAGGGTGTAAACCGATTTTCCTTTGGCTGCCTCGGTATACGCCATATCGACGGCGCGCTTGACTCCGAAGCAGAATCCGGCTGTTTTGGCAAGTGATACGTTCATAATCTCTCCCATTTTTTATTTTTTCAGAGTAACGATTTCGTTAGTCTGCTTTTTTTACGATGTCGATCAGACAATTTACAACTTCCTCGATGGACATATCGGAAGAATCGACAAGTATGGCATCGTCTGCCTGACGAAGCGGTGAGATCTCACGATTCATGTCCTGTTCATCACGAAGAATGATGTCTTTTTCAATCTGATCCAGATCACAGGTTTCCCCTTTTTCCTGTAATTCCTTGTAACGGCGCTCGGCGCGTACTCTGGAACCGGCAGTCAGATAGATCTTAACCTCGGCATTCGGAAGAACAACGGTTCCGATATCTCTTCCATCCATAATGACATCATTTTCAGAAGCAATTTTTTGCTGCAGGGAAACCAGTTTTTTACGGACTTTTCCATATTTTGCCACTGTAGAGGCGGTCTTTCCAACCTCTTCCCTGCGGATTTCTTTGGAAACATTGGTTCCGTTAAGAAAAATCTGCTGCTCTCCGTTTTCATGGGATAATGTGATCTCGATATCATCAAGTCTGGCAACGACTGCTTCTTCGTCTGCCGGAGAAATCCCGTTGTTTAACACATAGAGAGCGATGGTGCGGTACATTGCACCGGTGTCTAAATACACAAATGATAATTTTTTTGCCACTAATTTGGCGATAGAACTTTTCCCTGCACCTGCCGGGCCGTCGAGTGCGATATTCATAACTCCGTTATTCCTTTCTTTCTTGTGATCGTTCAGCTGCCATCCTGCCGGCAAGATAACCGGTGGACCAGGCAATCTGTAAATTGTAACCGCCTGTCATCGCGTCCACATCGATCATTTCACCGGCAAAAAACAGATGATTGATTTTTTTGCTTTCCATCGTAGAAGGATCGATGTCTTTTACGGACACGCCGCCGGAAGTGATGATCGCTTCTTTCCAGTCACGAAGGGAGCGGATCGTAAAGCGCATCGCTTTGATCTCCGACACGAGACGGTGTCTTTCGGTTTTTGTAATTTGATTTACTGCCGCCGCACCATCTAAAGAGGTACGTTTCAATATAACAGGGATCATGCTTTTTGGAAGCAGTTTCCCAAGACAGTTTTTCAATGAAGTATTCGGACTTTCTTCAAAGTCCCTGACCAGACGTTTATCCAGTTTTTCCACAGACAACGCAGGCTTACAATCCAGTATAGCATAAATCTCGTCATTTTCCAACCTTTTTCCTACTTCATGAGAGGCAGAAAGAACAATCGGACCGGTTATCCCAAAATGGGTAAACATCATTTCCCCAAAATCACGGTAGATTTCCTGCTTTTTTCCCTTCTCTTTTTCTGCATAAAAAGCCATTTCCACGTTTTTCATCGAAAGTCCCTGCATCTGCATGGCATCCGTTTCTTTTACATTCATGGGAACCAGTGAGGGACGACAGGAAACGATGCGGTGGCCGGATTTTTTTGCAAACCGGATCCCATCGCCGGTAGAACCGGTAGAAGGATACGAAAGTCCTCCGGTTGCCAGGATGATACAGCCGGCATGCAGGAGCGCATCGGGTGTCCGGACAGCACAAGCCGTTTCATGATCGTATAAAATCTGCTGGCAGGGGGTATTCAGGTAAATGTCAACGCCGCTCCGCTTACACTCTTTTCCCAGGCATTGTATGACATCGGAAGATTTATCAGAGACAGGAAATACGCGGTTTCCTCGTTCTACTTTTGTAGAAAGCCCCCACTCCTGAAACAATTCTATCGTTTGAAAATTCGTCAATGTATAAAGACTGCTGTACATGAATTTGGCATTGGTATTGACGGCAGAAAAGAACTCTTCCGTCTCACAGGCATTGGTGAGATTGCAGCGTCCTTTTCCGGTAATATATATTTTTTTTCCTAGTTTTTCGTTTTTTTCGATCAAAGCCACCTGTGCGCCTTCTTTGGCTGCGGAGATGGCAGCCATCATACCGGCGGCACCGCCGCCGACTACGATCACATCATATTTTTTCAATATTTCGTTCCTGCTTTCCGTTTATTTGGAGCGATAAACTTCGTTTTCGTCGAATTCATAGTTGGCGGAATGATACGCTCCCGTGTCACAGCGGAAGATCACATCATCCACATAAGAAAGATTGTCCAAAAGGCTGTTTGCCAGACAGTCCAAAACAAGGGTTTCGTATTTTTTTGAACAATTTTTTACCGGCGCATACTGGGAGTCCAAAGTTACAAAGAGCTGTCTTCGTTCTACCGTAAGTTCGGTTACTTTTATCGTATCTTCCAGATTATTTATCACCTCATCGGTAATAAATGCCGGCGTTACTTCATTATCGTATAAAGGGACGGAAATCGGCATAAGTTCTTCGTTGACCGTATCCACCGTATAGATGGAAATGGTCTTGATATTTCGTTTTTTTGGAGTTGATATCGCAGCAGGGGTCGTATCCTGCACCGAATCAATTTCCTCCTGTGTCAGATCCATATCCGAAGTGTCTTCAAAAGGCAACAGGGAACAGGAGCATAAACTCAACGTCACCAGCAAAATACACGCGAAAGAGAACCAATGTTTCATTGGATTCACTCCTTTAATGCTTTTTTTGCAAGAGTCAATGCTGCTTCCACTGCGGCATTCCGTACTTCGCTCCGGTCTCCTTTAAAAATATGCCGCTCCACAAAGGTGTTTCCCATGCAGTAACAACCGAGATAAACCAGGCCAACCGGTTTTTCGGCAGTTCCTCCATCCGGTCCGGCGATTCCCGTAGCACTGAGTGCCACCTCTGCATTCGCCGCTTTTGCTGCGCCTTCTGCCATCTGTCTGGCAGTTTCTTCGCTGACGGCACCTACCGTATCCAATGTCTCTTCTTTTACGCCAAGAAGGGATTTTTTTGCTTCATTGGAATAAGTTACAAATGCCTGGTGAAATACACCGGAAGCTCCGCTGGCGTTTACGATACGCCCGGAGATCAAGCCTCCTGTACATGACTCTGCTGTTGTTATCGTAGCATTTCTTTTTGTCAATTCTTTGACAAGCCATTGTTCCAGTGTTTCCATTGAAATCGCCATCCTTTACAGCGTATCCGTATCACTCAATACGGCACGGTTTTTATAAATATAATCTAACAAAGAAATGATAGTCAGGGCAACGGCAGCCCAGATCAATATCCATTCTACAATTTCGATGCCGGAAAAGGAAAAATCAAGGATAAGAACGATGGACATGATCATCTGTACCACGGTTTTTACTTTTCCCCAATAATTGGCAGCAATGACAATCCCTTTTTCTGCCGCGATCAGCCGGAATCCGCTGATGATAAATTCGCGGGCAATGATGACAATGACTGCCCAGGCAGGCATCACGCATTCGGGATCAGCTGCAAAACAGATCAGAGCCGAGCAAACAAGCAGTTTATCGGCCAGCGGATCCATAAATTTTCCAAAGGTCGTTGTTTCGTTATATTTTCTGGCAAGATATCCGTCCAGAAAGTCGGTAATGCAGGCGAGAATAAATACTACGGCAGCAATATAATCGCCATAGGGAACGGCATCCCATAACATAAATACAATAAAGAATGGAATCAAAATCACACGAATCATAGTTAATTTATTCGGTATGTTATTCATTCATCATCCTCCTCACTACATATTTCACCGATCAGATCATAGCCTTTCGCATCGGTAACCAAAAGTTTTACTATGGTTCCGGATACGATCTCATATGGCACCTGAAAGAAAATACAGCCGTCAATCTCCGGAGTATCCCGGTAGGTTCGGGCAACATATACGTCATCCTGCGGCAGATAGCCGTCTACGATGGCATCGTAAGTTTTTCCTACCAGCGTTTCGTTTTGTGCAAAGATCACTTCCTGCTGTGCTTCCATGATCTCATCTGCCCACCGGCGGCGGATTTCCATGTCAATCTGTTCCGGATAATCTGCAGCTTTGGTGCCTTCTTCTTCCGAATAAGGAAAGACACCGAGACGGTCAAATTTCATCTCCCGCACAAATTCGATGCATTCTTCATGCTGTTCGCCGGTTTCTCCCGGAAAACCGCTGATAAGTGTAGTTCGCAGGGCAATATCCGGAATCTCTCTGCGAAGCATCTTGATCTTTTCCATCAATTCTGCCTTTGTTGTGCGGCGTCCCATGCGTTTCAGGACATCGTCGTTACAGTGCTGGATCGGAAGATCCAGATAGTGGCACACTTTCGGATTGTTACGAAGTTCCTGTGCCAGTTCTAATGTAATCTCTTCCGGGTAACAGTATAAGACGCGGATCCATGCAATATCACGGATTTCGGATAAACGGTGAAGCAGTTCCGGAAGTTTTTTCTCATGGTAGAGATCTACACCATATAATGTAGTTTCCTGTGCCACCAGGATCAATTCCCGGATTCCTTTTTCCGCAAGTTTTTCGGCTTCTTCAATCAAATCTTCCATCGGTACACTTCGATAATGTCCTCTCATGGAAGGAATAATACAATACGTACAGTTTTTATTGCAGCCTTCGCTGATCTTTAAATATCCTACGTGCGACATACCGGAAGTAACACGGTCGGTCAGATGAACCGGAAGATAATCCAGTTCTTTTGTCAGCGACGTATGTTCGCCGCCCAGTGCCTTTTTCACAACGACCGCAATGTCATCGTAGGCAGTCGTTCCGATCACACCGTCAATCTCCGGCATTTCTTCAAGGATCGTATCCTGATAACGTTCCGCAAGACAGCCGGAGGCAATCAGCACTTTACAGTTTCCTGTTTTTTTGTATTCCGCAAGTTCTAACAGAGTTTCAATACTCTCCTGCTTGGCATCGTGGATAAAAGCACACGTATTGACGACGATGATTTCTGCCTGTTCCGGCTCATCGATCAATTCATAACCTTCTTTGGCAAGAAGTGCCAGCATTTTTTCACTGTCAACCAGATTTTTGTCACAACCTAAAGAGACAAAATAAATGTGCATCATTCCTGTAATCCTTTCGCTTCTACGCAGTTATTCATAAGCATGGCGATCGTCATCGGTCCGACACCGCCCGGTACCGGAGTAATGGCATGGGTGATCGGAGCCACGTCGTCATAATTCACATCTCCGCAAAGTTTGCCATCTGCGCCGCGGTGGATTCCGACATCAATAACGACTGCGCCTTCTTTGACGTATTCTTTGGTGATAAATTTTGGTTTTCCGATCGCGACGATCAGAATATCTGCCCGTTTTGTCAATTCTTTCAGATCTTTGGTATGGGAATGGCAGACCGTAACGGTTGCATTTTCCCGAAGCATCAGAAGCGCCATCGGCTTTCCGACAATATTGCTCCGTCCGACGATCACACATTCTTTTCCGTCGATTTCAACACCGGTACGTTTTAGCAATTGAATCCCACCCGCCGGTGTACAGGAGACGAATCCCGGCTGTCCGATGCTGAGCGCGCCGACACTTTGCGGATGAAATCCATCGACATCTTTTTTCGGTGAAATTGTCCGGATCACTTTGTCTTCGTCCATATGAGCCGGCAATGGAAGCTGTACCAGAATACCATTGACATCGTCTCTGTCATTTAGCTCTTCAATCAATTGCAGCAGTTCCTCTTCCGGTGTTTCCTCCGGCAGTTCATAAGCCAGGGAACGGATTCCGATATATTCACAGGCCTTTTTCTTATTTCCGACATAAACGGTTGAAGCCGGATCGTTTCCTACCTGAATCACAGCCAGAGTAACTTCCAGATTTTCCTTTTTTACTCTTTCTTTTAATTCGTCTTTTATCTGTGCGGAAATCTGTTTTCCATCAATTCGAATGCTCATAGCAACCTCCTAATAGTTATTTTTATGAATTTTCTACGATACGGTCACGCAGCGACTGCATATGGTAATCGGTTCGATTGATCACATCAGCGCAGGCGCGCAGTTCATACATAATACTTTCCGCATCATCAATATCTTTTTTATATTTCAGCTGGTGCTCCAGACTTGCCCAGAAGTCCATCGCAATCGTCCGGATCTGCACTTCCACGCGGATCTGTTCTTTGTGATCCGAGAAAAAGACCGGAACTTCAATGATCAGATGAAGGCTTCGATAACCATTCATCTTAGGGTTTTTAATATAATCTTTGCGTTTGATCAATTCAATGTCATCCTGTGCGGTAAGCATGTCTGCCACTTTATAAATATCATCAATAAAAGCACAGATGACGCGAACCCCTGCCACGTCCGAAAGATTTTCAAACACCGACTGTACCGTGACCGGATAGCCTTTTCTGCGTAATTTGCTCGCAATGCTGTCGGGCTGCTTTACACGGGTTTTGATAAATTCGATCGGATTTCTCTGTCTTTTTATGGATAATTCATCGTTTAATACTTGTAATTTGGTCTTTATCTCTTTGATCGCACAACTGTACATCATCATCATCTGCCGGAATTCGTTCTCTTGATCGATAAATACATGTCCTGCATCTGCCGGTATATATATCTGATTTAACAAAGAGGTGTCAACTTCCTGTTCTAACATAGTTTATTCGCCAACCTTTCTCCTTACCTCCATGCATAAAAATCCATTTACGCATACAATATAATTTTATAAGAAAATGACGGTAAAGTCAAATAATTCTTTACTTTTTCGAAAAATCAAAGTATAATCAGTAAAAAGTATGGATGCGAAATGACAAAAGAAAGGAATTTTAACAGATGTTTCGTTTATGGGCAAAAGAATTTAAAAGCAATCGAATGATCCGGGACATGGTTGTGGAAAATGATTCATTGGAAATGTCGCGGACAAAAAAAGTATTTGCAGCACTGGAAGATGTGTGCTACGAATTTGATCTTTCCAAACCGATTTGGCTGGAACATAATATTGAAGAATTCAAGCGCGTCGACAAAACCCGCTTTCGCAGCGATAATTTTATCGACGGCATCGAATTTGATTATCTTGAGATCCACGTTATTGAGGAAGATTAGGGATCGGTTCAATACTTCGCTGTAAAATCCCTTTCATATAAGCGATTGCAATTCCATAGTTAGTAAATGGAATGCCTTGATCAACCGCACATTTCATACGGTATTTCACTTCTCTCTCATTGAGCATACACCCTCCGCAATGGATAATCATCGCATAAGGCGACAGATCCTCTTTAAATTCACGACCGGAACTCCATTCGAATTTCAGATCTTTCCCGGTATATTTTAAAAGCCAGTTTGGCAGTTTTACGGTGCCGATGTCTTCGCATTGGCGGTGGTGCGTACAGCCTTCTGAAATGAGGACACGATCCCCGTCTTTCAGTGAATCTACCGCTTGAATCCCTTTGACCGCGGTTTCCAGATACCCTTTAAATCGAGCCATTAAAATTGAAAATGACGTCAATGGAATTTCTTTTGGCACAATCGCCGCAACTTCTTCAAATGCCTGACTGTCCGTGATCACCATCCGCACTTTCCTTTCCAAATTTTGTAAAATCTGGGCAAGCTCCGTATTTCTTACGGTCACTGCGGCAGCACCCGCCTCCAGAATATCACGGATTACCTGCTGCTGTGGCAGGATCAGACGGCCTTTGGGAGCTGCGGAATCGATCGGAATGACAAGCACGGCAAGGTCGCCCGGATTCAAAAGATCGCCTACGATCTGAAGCGTCATATCTTCGGCAGGGATCCGATGAGCGAGTTTTTCTTTACATTCCTGAATTCCCTTTTTCTGCAAAGCGCTAATATAGATACTGTGCTCCTCTTCTGCCGGAATGCTCTCCAAAAGGTCGGATTTATTATAAATGATAAGATACGGCAGCTCTTTTTCCTGAATCAATGCAAGCAGCTGCTTGTCTGTCGCTGCCAACCCTTTTTGTGCATCGACCACAAGAACCGCGATATCTGTTCGGTTTAAGATCTGCTTTGTCTTTTGGATTCGCTTTTCCCCCAGTTCGCCGACATCGTCAAAGCCGGGAGTGTCAATGATCATAACCGGTCCTAACGGAAGGAGTTCCATCGCTTTTTGCACCGGATCGGTCGTCGTTCCGAGGACATCTGACACGACTGCCAGTTCCTGTCCTGTTATCGCATTAACAACACTGGATTTTCCGGCATTGCGGCAGCCGAAAAAACCGATATGGATCCGATTGGCAGAGGGGGTATCATTGAGTGACATACGTATACCTTCTTTCCTGTTTATTAAAAAAGATTATACCACATTTTTGAAAAATATGATATAATCTTTTTGTGTGATATTAGGGAACCAACGATAATAGAAATGGAGAATAAAGATGAATAAAACAGAAGTTACGGAAATAAAGAAAATTTTCAAAAAAGACGACAATGGCATCACAAGAATCTGCGGCTGTTATGTGGATGGCGAAAAGAATAAGCGCGTCGAGCTAAAGGAGGCATTTTACTCTCTTCCGGAAGAGGAAATGTTTAAATACGTCGATATTTTTCGCAAAACGATGTCCGGCACACTTGGCAAAAATCTTATGAATATGGAATTTCCCATGGAAGAAGAAACCAACGACGATGGCAAGCAGAAATTTATGATGAAACTTGTAGACAGCGGTCTGCAGGACGACGCTCTTCTGGATGAATTTTATGATATGGTGATCAAAACGTATGAATATACCGGAAATTATCTTATCGTTTTGATCCATACCGCTTACGATATCCCGTCGATCACGGCGGATGGAATTGAAAACGAAGACGCATCCGATTATGTATACAATTTTATCCTTTGCAGCATATGTCCGGTGAAACTGTCCAAGGCCGGCCTCTGCTACAATCCGGAAAATAACAGCATTGAAGACTGCGACCGCGACTGGATCGTACAGGTGCCGGCAAACGGTTTTCTTTTTCCGGCATTCAACGACCGCAATACTGACATCCACAGTCTGCTCTATTATGCAAAAAATGCCGATGAAGTTGATATTGATTTTTCCTATAATCTGCTTGGCTGTACATTCCCAATTCCTGCCAAAGAACAAAAGGAAACGTTCCACGCTTTGGTGGAAGAATCTCTCGGAACAACGTGCGATTACGAGATGGTGAAAAATCTGCATGAGAACTTAAATGAAATGATTGAAGAAAATAAGGAAAATCCGGAGCCACTTGAACTGGACAAAGAAGATGTCAAAAAGATTCTCTCTTCCTGCGGGGTTTCGGAAGAAAAAATCGATGTTTTTGAGGAAAAATTTACCGAAAATATCGGGGAAGATCAGAAACTGGTCGCAGATAATATTGCCAATCTCCGCAAATTTGAAGTTCGAACTCCGAACGTCACCATTCAGGTAAATCCGGACCGGACCGATCTTGTCAATACGCAGATCATTGACGGCGTACCTTGTATTGTCATTGAGTGCAGTGATGAGGTGGAGGTCAATGGAATCCGAGTGGCAAATCCGATGTAAGAATGTATATAATTGGATATGAATAAAAGAAAGAGGCAGTCTTTGAGGGGCTGCCTTTGGTATTTTCTTTTGGATTTATCGGATGAGTTAATTTTCCTATAATCTCTTTATTTGTATTTTGGAGGGTGATTTCTTACTACATAATAATTTATTGTATTAATGTGTAAAACGCACTTCCTTGTTGTTCTGTAACAAGATTTGGTTTAATATCTCTTAAAAGAAATTTTTTAATAACTTCTGAATGTGGATGCTTATATTTATTGCTATAGCCAGCTGAAATTACAAAAAAACAGTTATAATCAAGAAATTTATCATTAAAATTATATTTTGAACCGTGATGTGGTATTTGAATACAGCCAATCTTGTCCCAATATTTAGAGTATGCTTTTTGTAGTTCTTTCCAGTTATTTCTTCCAGATGCTTTATAATCGCCAGTATATAAACAACCAGCTTTTTTATCAAAATTATTACAATTACAATAATTACATTTACAATTTAGTAGGTATTGTCGGAAATAATTATGTGCTGTTCCTGAAAATAATGTCATTGAATTTGTGTTGAAATCGCCTGGTATATTTCTATATGCATTTATTATCTTTTTTTGATCATTTTTGTTCCCATTTTTCCACTTTTTTTCTAATTCTGCTCCAGTAATTTCAGAATCAAACTCACTTTTTAAATTATCTTTCAATAGTACAATTTGTTCAGTTTGTTTGAAATTGAACGGTATATACATCCATTCAAAATAGTTAGCCCAATTGTGATCATATACAATTTTATCAACTATATTTTCACCTGAATTAATGATATTTTGCGGATTATTATTTATATCCATTAGATCTTCTTGATTGGGAGGATAGATTCCGATAAGTTCAGGTCTATTATCATTATTATTCAAAACATTTTCGATAGCTTTAGTAGGTGAAACTAAAAATTCTAATGTAAATTTGGTTGCTTTTGTTATTAGAAAATTAATTTCAAGTAATCTTTTTGATTCATTATCTATTATAGGGAAAATTATTTTGTTAACACAACAATGCTCAAGCAAAAATGGAATACCATTTATATGATCTTCATGTAAATGAGATAAAAATAAGGCATCTATTCTTTCATCTTTTTCAAATGTAGTTTTTATTTGTTCATTTAAAATCTGTATATTTGTTTTTGATCCACAATCATAAACTATATTGTGGGTTTTACCATTAAAATGAAAGCACTCGCAATAAAACGCCCCTTGTCCAATTGGCAAAAAACTTCGTACCATACGCCAACACATTTGCATTCCTCCATTAAATCAAAAAACTTTTAAAATGAAAATATTTTTCAAAATCCTCCAACACTAGCCAATATCAATAATGCTATTACTAAAATAAGCATAAGTATTATGTAAGCAACTAAAAAATTTTTGCTTTTTGCTTTATTTAGAAAAACAAGCATTAACCCTACAAATAATACAACCACAATACCTAATGAAAGGTTAAGCATTATAAGAAATTTTAAATTAGTTATTCCTGCATTCACATTGGTAAAATTTACCATTATCATAGAAAAGACAGCAACAAATACACCCATTATTGTCATAATATTGGCATACATTTTACTTTCTTTTTCTTCTAATTCTTCTTTTTGCTGTTCAATTTTTAAAATTTTTCGCTCATATTCGTCTTGATAACCAGCAAATCCTCGATATTTCTCTTCATTATTAAAAGAAGCATTTTCTTGAAGATCATATGTCATTTGAGGGACTTTTTCTAACTGTTCAAAGAAGATTTGAGCAATCTTGTCACCTTTTTCAATTTTTATTCGATTCGGTGATATATTGGAAACACGTAAAAACATGTACGTCTTATGTCCTGGAAAATAATGAGGCCCACTCACTTGGATTCCAAGGCGCATTTTTGAATTTTTTTCTCCAATCCGCCCCATCAAATCGTCCGGCATATGTATCATTTCTCTGGTTCGAACAAAAATAGTTTCACCTGGTTGTAATATATAAGACTCCTTTTCCGCATCATTTGTTATGATGCATTCAAGGGTTACATCATAAGAAACGGAATTCACATTATTTTCATCATAACCTTCAATGACAATATCTTTTCCACGTTGTTTTATTTCTCGATCTACTAATATCATGGCAAATCCCCCTTTTAGATATATTATAACACTCATTTCGGTGTTTTCAAGTCGATTTCAAAAATATTTTAGTATCACACATACTCAATTGGCAATGCAATCAGGTTTTCTCTCAGATAAGTCTTTTTGTCAATCAAGCATAGAATGATTCCCGTGCCTCTTGTTTTTCCGGCAATTTTATCCAAAACAGGATTTGCTGAACCCATATTTGCTTTTGGATTTCCGGACATTTTGATCTCAATCGGATATAACACACCATCCTCTTCAATAATAAGATCGATTTCATTTTCTGTGGAAGGATTCTTATCTTTTCCACGGTAATAAAAGATGTTGAAACGGTAATCCATTCCTTCATTGGTATAGGATTTTAGTATTTCAGATACCACAAAAGTTTCAAACATATTTCCGGCTACAGCGGAACATTTCAAGGCATCTGCCGTCAGCCAGCGAGTAAGATAACAAGCAAGGCCGGTATCACGAAAATAAATTTTTGGTGTTTTTACGGCACGCTTTAAGGCACTTGCACTATAAGGCTGTAATAAAAAAACAATGCCGGTTCGTTCCAATATAGAAACCCAATTTTTGATCGTTGGTTCGCTCACCCCTACTTCTCCTGCTAAATTTGCATAATTAAGCATTTCACCTGTTCTTGCCGCTGTGGCAGTCAAAAACTTTGTAAAGGTAATGCTGTCTGCGGATATTAGTTCATTGATGTCTCTTTCAATATAAGTAGCAACATACGAAGAATAATATTCCTGCCAGTCACGTTCAATATCGTATAATTCAGGGTAAGAACCTTTGTGTATAATCTCCCAGATATTTCTATATGATACAATGTTTTTTTCACGTCCCACAATATATTTGTCCGTAGGAATAAAATGTTTGTTAAACGTAACACCATAAATTTCACGCAAGGATAATCCGGTTAATTCAGAAACAGATACCCTTCCGGCAAGTGATTCACTCATGCCTTTCATTAATTCGAGATTTTGTGAACCGGATAAGAGAAATAATCCTCTTTCATCCGATTCATCTACCACCAACTTAATCTCTTCTAATATAGTACTTTCTTTTTGTACTTCATCAATAAAAAGAGGGCAAGGATTGTTTAAGAAGAACAATTTAGGCTCTTCTCGTGCCTGTAATCGAGTCAGATGGTCATCAAAGTTTGCTTTATTATACTTCTCAAATTCATGTTTAACAAGTGTCGATTTTCCAGCTTGTCTTGCACCTGTAATTAAACTACATTTGCTTGTAGATGCTCTTTTTTTTAAGACAGGTGTAATTGCTCTTTTAATATAGGACATAGCATAACCTCCGACAAATCTAAAATATAACTTTATTATAGTCGAAACCATTTACTTTGTCAATAAGTGACTCCCCCTACTCATCTTTCTCTTCCAGCACATATTCATACACCGAATACTGCTGACCATCCAGATCAATTTCCTTATCTTCCCATTCTTCATAGGTTTCCTGAGATACGCTTTCATTATTGATCCAGTAACCTGTGCCGAGAAGAAAGTCTTCCGTTTTTCCAACGATAAATTCCTTCAGTTTTCCGTCCTTGTATTGTAATCTGCTGATAATACTGGCGCAAATATTGTCGTTGGCATCGGTTTCATCATAGCTAAAATAGCCACCGGGTTTAAGCTCAAATGCTGCCTCACTGGATAAAAATGCAGCATATTCCCCGTTTTGATAGGAGAAAATAACATCTTCTTGAAGAAAAAGTGAAAGTATTAATTCTTTGATTCCGTCCCCGGTCAGGTCAACCAACTGGACCTGACGATAAATATCTTCCTTCCCTGTCAGATATTCTTCTAAAGTCTGTTCTGTTCCATCCGGAAAATGAATTTTCTGCTCATTTTTCAACATAGGTAAATATTTGGCCAGCATGGTATAATCTTCGGGACACATGTTATACTGTTGTTCTTCCCAGTCAATATTTTTTAGGTTTTTCAGAAAATCATACCCGCTATATTCCTGAAATTGTTTTACTTTTTTGCCAATCGCAAAATTTTCCTGAGATTTTTGCAATTTATGCAGAAACTGCGATTCTGTGACTTCAGACATTGGCTGTTGATAAGAAAACCATTGAATCGCAACGGATTCTTTTTTCAATTTCCCATATTTTTCGGACATTAACGAATCGATATTCAAGTATTGCTTTTTCGTTATTTTGGCGGTTTTCTTATTTCCATTTTTTGTCAGTTTATAGTAACTGTTCTTTAATTTTCCTTTTCCTTTTTTAGAAACAATATGAGAGCCTCCTGCAAGGTAATTATCGGTAAATGTACCATTTTTCAATTGCAGAAATCCGAGTGACTCATAATTTTCGCCGCCGGACACATGGGTGATGCCATACACTCTATAGTAGTAATTATGCTCTTTTTGATCAATATAGACAGTATTAATGGCATCTAAAATGTCATGCCCTTCTTTTTCAAAGGCTTTTCCTTTGCATTTTTTCAATTTTGAACCATCTTTGCTGATCTCGTAGTACCAGTTATGGGTAATATGACCCGTTCCATTCATTTCAGTTGCAATAATCAATTCCAGCCGTCCATTTTGATCCAGATCGGTCACGGCATAATGATAGTTTGCATCATATTTCCCACGGGTCACAATCTTATCTTTTGCTTCGGCGATGGTTTTTAACTGCCCTTCTATCGATAATGGATCTACCGGCTGCATCACAGAGGATGACGAGCTAATTGCAGAAGATGTGGTACTAATTGCAGATGCTGTAGCAGTAACCGCAGATGTGGTGGCCTCTTCGGAAGACTTTGGATTTGAATTTTGCGCGGAATCTGCACATCCCGTCAAGATCAAGCCTGCCAGTAACAGGCATAGGGGGAAAATGGTTGTTAGTTTTTTCATAATATTTACTCCTCACTGTGGATAAAAACGGCAAACCTAAAGTCTGATTTTAGATTTGCCGTCATGTAATTATATGCTATAATTTCATCCTATTTCTTATTATAATTGATCAGACAGCCTTTCAAGATGATCTCTCTCTCATCATCGGTCAATCTGCCGAGTTTGAATTCCATCTCTTTCATGCCCTTATTTACAACGTAAGCTTTTACGCTGTCCTTTTTATTGGCAATGGCATCTTTCACATCTTTGACAAGGATGTAGTCATCTTTATCAAATGGAAGGTCGCCATCAAAGATAAATGGAAGCATACCCCAGTTGATCAGGTTGGAGCGATAACGTTTTGTCGCATATTCACGCGCGATATTTGCCATACCGCCGAGAACTCTCTGGCAGCTTGCTGCCTGCTCACGAGCGGAACCATCTCCCGGTTTCACCGCAAAGATGACACTACCGATTTCTGTTTCTTCCGGTTTTACATCGAAAGATTTCCGGATTGTGTCGTATACGTCTTTGAGCTGTGGATCTACGGCGTAGATATCTTCTCCGGCAAGGCGGGCTTTCTCAGCCTTCTGCACTTCTTTTGCTTTTCCAACGTATGCCGGATCTTTACGGGAAAGAGTAAATTCGGCAAGTCCAAGCGGATTGGAACGGTAAGAAGAAGTTTCTCCGGATGGGATCAATTCGTCAGTTGTAGTAACCGGGTCATGGATCATCGAAACGGTCTTCAAAAGCACGTTGTCGGTAAGCGGGAACATTTCCGGCCAGTCTACGATGTTTGGACCAAATTTGATCTCAACCGATGGATCGGCTTTTCCGACACCATTGTATACACGATTTTCGTAAATGTTCTTATCAAAGAAATATTTTGGCTTTGTAAAGTTGACATCCACGTCAGTTGCTGCCGTAAGATATCCTTTGTTTGCGGCAGTAGCTGCGATGGAACGGGCATCCATAAGGGCAACGGAAGCAATCTGTCCGTTGGTAACCTTAGAACCTTCACGGTTCGGGAAGTTACGTGTCGAATGACGGATGCTGAGTCCTTTGTTGCTAGGCACATCGCCGGCACCAAAACATGGTCCGCAGAAAGCGGTACGTACGGTAGCACCTGTTTCCATAAGATCTGCGATAGCACCATTTTTTACCAATTCCATGAAGATTGGCTGGCTGGCCGGATATACACTCAGTGAGAACTCATCCGAACCGATGTATTTGCCGCGAAGGATATCGGCTGCATCACAGATGTTTTCAAATCCACCGCCGGCGCACCCTGCGATAACACCCTGCTCTACGTACAATTTTCCATTGTGGATCTTGTCTGTCAATGTAAAGTTAATGTCTTTGTTATTGTCAAGGCTTACAAGAGCCTTTTTCTCTACATCGCGTAAAATATCTTCCAGATTGTTGTTCAATTCCTCAATGGAATATACATTACTTGGATGGAACGGCATCGCGATCATTGGTTTGATCGTTGAAAGATCTACTTCTACCACGCCGTCATAGTAAGCTACCTGCTCCGGCTTGATCTCAGCGAAATCTTCGCTTCTACCATGAATGTCGTAAAACTCTTTTACTTTATCATCGGTTCTCCAGATGGAAGACAGACAGGTTGTCTCTGTTGTCATAACGTCAACGCCGATACGGTAATCCACGCTCAGATTGTCGATTCCATCACCGATAAATTCCATTACTTTATTATTTACATAACCATTTTCAAATACAGCACCGATGATTGCCAGTGCGATATCCTGAGGGCCGACACCTTTTTCCGGTTTTCCGGTAAGATGGATCGCTACGACACCCGGCATAGGGATATCATAAGTCTGCTCCAGAAGCTGTTTTACGATTTCCGGACCGCCTTCACCCATTGCCATCGTACCGAGGGCACCGTAACGGGTATGGCTGTCGGATCCAAGGATCATCTTACCGCCGCCGGCTAACATCTCTCTGGCAAACTGGTGGATGACTGCCTGATGAGGGGGTACATAGACACCGCCGTACTTTTTGGCACAGGTAAGACCAAAC